>ERZ772878.355-NODE-355-length-52665-cov-259.034_pt1 | contig 52665 bp, 47 predicted proteins | sample MGYA00580578_ERZ772878 | MGnify/ENA primary metagenome ERZ772878 (study PRJEB29015, sample SAMEA2737686) | human gut metagenome | biome: human gut; feature: human-associated habitat; material: faeces | place: China | collected 2012 ...
CGAGCCTGCTTCCACAGGAGGTAAGGAACATGAGCGAATTGAAACCAAGAATAACGGAAAACGGAATTGATTATATCCTTGTCGGAGATTACTACATCCCGGACTTGAAACTGCCGGAGGAACACCGCCCTATCGGAAAGTACGGACGGATGCACCGGGAATATTTAAGAGAAGTCCACCCAGCCAGATTGAACACATTGATACTGACCGGAGAATTGTGGACATATCTTGCAGACCTGAACGAACAGGCACAGGAACGGTTAGACACTATCATGGAGCAGATGAAAGCCACCGAGGGCGTGACAGAGGAATTGAAGCGAACTCAACAAATGGAATGGGTGCAGCGTTGTAATAACATTCACAACCGGGCAGAAGAAATTGTTTTGCATGATATAATTTATTCATACGGGAGTAATTAAATCGGAGGTATATAAGATGATTGAAATTGTATTTGGTGAAAGTGCCTGTGGAAGTTTGAAAATTGCCCAAACTTACGGTAAGGGAAAGTATAGAGGAAGTGCAGTTTCGGTCTTTATGAGGCACGAAGATGGGAGTGTTCCATCTTCAGATGAAATGAAAGAAGCACAAATTCAAGCACAGGAACAAGAACATATTGCTTGGGAGAATGCTATTCCATTGGGAGGCAAGAGCAGTGATGTTTATTGTTTTGATATGGCTCTTAGTGTGGGAGATATTTCTGATAATGGAATTGGCGAACAGCGGAAAAATGTTCTCAAGAAAATGCTGTCTGTCTGGTTTGTAGAGGATTTAGACTATCAGGTTGAAGAAAAAATACAGAAAATTAAAACTACATTGTCTTCGGTTATTGAACGATATGTAGCTGGGGAAGAAGTTCGTATTTGGTATAGCTATAATCCGGATGAACTTTGCGGTATGTACTGGCTTATGAAACAACTTCGACCATTAAACTGTCAGACAACAATTTATTTGGTTAAGTTACCTGCCTGGGAATATGGAAAAGAAAATACTATGACATCCAAAATAGCATGGGGTGAGGTTTCTCCTGGCGAATGGGGAAAATATATAACTCTACAAGAAAAAGCTAAGCCTGTATTTCTTTCAGCTTGTGCTATGAAATGGAATCAACTTCAAAATGAAAATGCACCTTTGCGTGCAATGCTAAATGGTAAATTGCAAAGTGTTTCAGAAGATATATATGATAGTTTCATTCTTCGTGAAATTGCGGAACAGCCAGAGCAATTCAAAATGGCTATTGTTATAGGTAATGTTTTAGGAAAATATCAACTTGGAATTAGTGATGTATGGATTTCTAATCGCATTGATAAAATGCTTGAAGATGGTGTGTTGGAAATTATACAGGACGCACCAAAGGGAGAAACAAATTATCGCCGGATATTAAGAAAACGAATGAAATAATAACCACAGCAAGAACCGCTGCTACATGGAAGGCACCCCAACCATGCAACAGCGGTTTTTTTTACCGTTTTTTCCTCTGGCTGATAGGCGTTCCCATTTTCTTTGATTTTTTGAGAATCCGAATCAGCCAGCGAAATTCTTCGTCTGACAGATTTTTATAGTTGATACCGAGCTGCTTGCAGTAAAGGACAACCAGCTTTTCATCCCGGCTGCCCTTGAAATTTTCGACCGCTTCCAGATTTTCTTTCAGTTCATCGGCAACGGTGGTCTGGGGCGCACTCTCACTGTCCTTTTTGTGGGCTTCCCGAATATCCCGGATAATCAGGTTGAGGTCATCCAGAACCATGTGACTGAAATACTCATCATCACTGATATGGGCGGCTTGCAGCACTTTCAAATGCGGGTCATCTTCGCCTGGGCGATAGCGTTCAATGATTTCATGCCGGACGGTATCGACAAGTGCATTGAGGTTTTGAATCTGCATGGTAGCAATCCCGTCCACATAAATCTCAATGTCTGCAAGAAACTTGATGAAATCTTTATGTGTAGCAAGCTCACAGAGCAGACGGTTGTTAATCCGACCGCTTTTCAGCAGTGCCACCATCTCATCATTCAAATGCAGCTCCGTCAATGGTGTGTTGATCTGCTCCCTGTTCTCTGTCCGGCACAGTAGATAATCAACAGAGACCCCATAGAAGTCTGCCAGCGTGATAAGGTTGCCATGATTGATTTCCTTAAAATCCTCTTTTTCATAACTTCCAAGAGCTGATTTGGAAATGCCTGTCAGCTTTGATAGTTCTTCCAGATTTAAGCCTTTGTCCTTGCGGAGTTCCCAAAGGCGTTCCTGTATGCTTGTTGCTCCTTTCATGGGCGCACGCTCCTTTCCAATGGTTTCATTGCTGCCGCTTATCTGGATTATATCACACTTTCCGCAATCGTGGAAATTTCTGATTTTTACCCCTAATTCCTACTTTGTGGACATACGGCACAGGGCACAAAAATGTTCTATGATACAGGTAGTTCATCGATGGATTATTCCAATCGAATGACCAGCCTGTGTGGGATATGCTTCCCCGGCGATGTAGTGCCATGACTTTTGGCAGGGATATGGAGGAACCCTGACCGAAACGAGCGTACCAAAGGGAGCGATACGCCGCTGTGAGATTCAGGGGAGGAACGACACCGGGGAGAACTGGCGAACTGACACCGAAATGATACCGAAACACGACAATCTGATAGGGGGATAGTCTACCCTATCGCTGATACTTCGGGAGATTTTAGGCGGCTCTATGGCTGTAATTTTGCCGAAAATCGCCCCGAAACCATACACTAAAACGGGAGGAAGCGCAATATGCCGAGAATGAGCAAAAAGAGGAAGCATGAGCTTTCCTTTTACCTCAATGACCGGGGGCGTGTCACTTACAACGAATTATGCCGGAAATGCCAGCATGGGTGCAGGCAGAGCTTCCGGGCGGTTGTGATTGACTGCCCCCGTTATTTATCCAAACGAGCAAAGAAAAAGGAGGAACACACAGAATGAATTTTGAATTTATGACGATAGACACACCATTGCCGCCCTGTATGCCTTTTCCCAGAGCGTTGACAGGATTTCCAGTCAGCAGCACCGCAAAGGTCATGTACTGCCGGATGCTGGACGCTATGCTCTCCAAAGGGCAGGAGGACGAGAACGGAATCCTCTTTGTCTGCTTCCCTGTCACAGCCATTGCCGCAGTCCTGTCCCGCAGCTCCATGACGGTCAAGCGTTCTCTGAATGAACTGGAAACTGCCGGACTTATCATGCGGGTGCGTCAGGGCATTGGAGAACCAAACAGGATTTATGTGCTGATACCGGGAAAGGAGGACGCTGCCCTTGCCTGATACCTCAAAGCTGGAAAAGCTCAACCGGGAGTTGGAAAAAAGCGAAAAGAAACTGCGGAAAGCCATCAATGATGAAAAGGCATTGCAGCATCAGTTGAAGCAGCTTACCCGAAAAGAACGGACGCACCGGCTCTGTACTCGTGGCGGTATGCTGGAACGGGAGAAGCCGGAAACCCCTTAGTTTACTAAGGGCGCAATTATACACCACCCAAAGGTTGGTGCATTGCGTTCTCCGAAGGCTCGGTGCAGGGCAAACGTCTACTGGACGTTTTGCACCCCTGCGCTGGCTACCGCCAGCTACCCTTTTGTGGACTTGCCATCTGGGGACACCTTGCTTTGCAAGCTGTTCCCAGACGCCAAGTAAAATATGGCTTGACTTAAAATTTTTATTCAGTTACCCTTAGATAAGAGTTACCGGTAGCTCTTTACCTAATCAATAAGGAGCGTGTAAAAATGTATCATGCACATTTTAGGGGAACACACTACGAAGCTGGTTTTCGGTGGGGTTCCTTACTGTTAAAACACAAAAATATAATTTTGGAGAACATACCATTTGAAATCACACAGGAGCGGATTGACTATGCTTTGTCCTGCCTTCCGATTTATGAAAAGTATTACCATGAGATTATGGAAGAAATTCAAGGTTTGGCAGATGGACAACAATGTGATGTCCGTATTCTGCAAGCTGTGTTATTTAGTATGTACTCTATGCCGCCATCTTGTAATTGCTCTTGTTTTGCTTTTACAACGGAGCATGAAATTCTTCTGGGACGAAACAGTGATTTTCTGACAGAAATCGAAAGGCTAAATCAGAATGTAGTTTATAAATTAACAGATGGAGTTTATTCTTTCACAGGAAATACAACTGCTTTTGTTGAGATTGAAGATGGCGTTAATGAACATGGTTTAGCGGTTGGTCTAACATCCGTCTATCCTAACCAATGCAAACCGGGATTTAACGCAGGCATGATTGTCAGATACCTGCTGGAGAAATGTAAAAATGTATCGGAAGCTGTCTCCTGTTTATATCAACTACCGATTGCTTCAGCGCAAACTTTAACCTTAGCTGATACAATGGGGACGATAACAGTTATAGAATGTAATGCGGAACAGATAAAAGTAGAAAAGACATTGAATAACAATCTTTCTTTTGTCTGCGCAACAAACACTTTCCATTTTCCAGAAATGATAGGCTATAACAACGATAAAATTGATAATTGGTTTGCAGAAGAACGGTATCAAACACTGTATTCAGCTTTTAACAGAAAAAATGGAGGTTTCAATCTTCCATTTGCAGAAAAATTGTTGTCTGGGGATTATGGTTTTCTCTGCCAGTATGACAGAAGTACAGGTAAAGATACTGTCTGGTCAGTCATCTATGATATGAAACGACACAAAATTTATCGAAGCGAAGGGAATCCCGGACGACACAAATTCAAAGAAGATACTCGTTTTCAGTTTTGATTTTTCAAGCTGATATGTTACTACAACTAAATACCCGCCGCCCACGCAGCGGCACACCGAGCAGGAAATCTGAAAAAGGTCTCCTGCTTTTTTCTGCCCCAAAATGAGGTGGTAAAACTGCACCCCATCCACCAACTACCGAAAGGAGGGACACGAAATGCCCTGTCCACACAACGAAATCACGATTGTTCAGCGCAGCCAGCGGCAGTCTGCGGTTGCCGCCGCTGCTTACCAAAGCGGCGAAAAGCTGTTCTGTGAATACGACCAGCAAGTGAAGCACTACCCGGAAAAGCGTGGTATCGTCCACAATGAAATCCTGCTCCCGGCAAACGCCCCGCCGGAATATGTAGACCGAAATACCTTATGGAACGCCGCCGAAGCGGTGGAGAAGCAATGGAACTCCCAGCTTGCAAGGCGGTGGGTGCTTACCATCCCCAGAGAGATACCGTCCGACCAGTACGCTGTCCTTGTCCGGGAGTTTTGTCAACAGCAGTTTGTTTCCAAAGGTATGATTGTTGATTTTGCCATCCATGCCCCCATCCGCCAGGACACAACCCCCACGCCCATGTCCTGCTGACCATGCGGGCAATGGACGAACATGGGAAATGGCTTCCCAAGAGCCGCAAGGTTTATGACCTTGACGAGAATGGGGAACGGATCAAACTTCCGTCCGGCAGATGGAAAAGCCACAAGGAGGATACGGTTGACTGGAACGACCAGAAGTATTGTGAAATCTGGCGGCATGAATGGGAGGTCATCCAGAACCGCTATCTGGAAGCCAATGACCGCCCAGAGCGTGTGGACTTGCGTTCTTATGCCAGACAGGGGCTTGATATTATCCCTACTGTCCATGAGGGAGCTGCTGTCCGGCAGATGGAAAAGCGGGGTATCCAGACGAACATCGGCAACCTGAACCGGGAAATCAGAGCCGCCAACCGCCTGATGAAGTCCATCCGGCAGCTTATCCAAAACCTCAAAGGCTGGATTACCGAGCTGGGCGAAAAACGGAAAGAGCTGCTTGCACAAAAAGCGGCGGAGGAAGCGACACTTCTTCCCAATCTGCTGATGAAGTATATGGAGATACGAAAGGAAGAACGGAAGGACTGGACAAGGGCTGGACAGAACCGGGGGACTTCACAGGACTTAAAGGCAGTCAGCGAAGCCCTGTCCTATCTCCGGCAAAAGGGCTGGGAGCGTGAAAACCCCTTATTTCCGGGCTTTTCTCCCTTATAACAACCAAAGCAACAGAAAAATAAAAGAAAAGTATAAATAGTAACCATCGCCAGATTGAGATTGTTTGCAAGGTCTTTTGAAGCCCGTTGCCGGACTTCGTTGCCGACACCCTCTGTCTGGCTATTTTCATGTATGGAGGATAACTGCCTATGGCAAAAAACAAAACAGAGATTCATGTTACAACGGTATTTGACGGGGAGCTGGATGCAACCGATGTGTTCGTCAGCCTGATTTCCCAGAAATACGGAAAGACAAATGCAAAAGAATATCTTGCTAAAAAGAAAGATTTGAAGTATAATGAAGATGAGGTTCAAAAGAGCCAGATACCGTCTGGATTGTGTGGGTAAATGGCTATGATGAACGAAATGGAATACAGAACAATCGGTTCGGCACTTGCCGGAGGGTATCGTGCAGCGGTCTATTGCAGTCTATCAGGACGATGGCTTCACAGGTCTTAATATGGAGCACCCTGATTTACAGAGAATGTTGAGAGCCATTGAGCGCAGGCAAATCAACCTTGTCATCACGAAAGACCTCAGCCGACTGGGGCGGAACTATCTGCAAACCGGGCATTTGATTGAGGACTTTTTCCCAAGAAACGGTGTCCGCTATATCGCCATGAATGATGGTATCGACACTCTGCGGGATAACAACGATATTGCCCCGTTCAGGAATACGCCAACATCACAGAGCTGGACGCAGCCACCCTTAACCGCTTAATCAAAGAAATCGTCGTGCATGAAAAATCAGACTTGCTGAGCCGGCTGCAAAGATAATGAGTAACCATACAAGGACATAGGAGCTAATGATATATCTTTTTAAATAATTTATTTTCATTGCTTAGCCTCTTTCTTTGCCGGTATAGATAACAAGTTCACTTTTTATACCATTCAGCTCAATGATATTTTCGGAATCCGATGTATCAAAACGATCTGTCTGCTGTCCATCTTTCTCATATGAAATGCTTGTTCCGATTCCTTTTGTAACTGCTGTAAATACAGTGTTTTCAGGAATATGGATTCTTGATGTTGCTGATATCTGGTTGATGTCAACTTCACCATTTAACGAACTGCATAATACTTCCATGTCAAGATTACAGTTTATTTCGACTGTACCAGAAATATCATCTAAGGTAACGTGCGATGTCTTTACGTCTAACTCGATACTGTCACATTCAAGAGAGTGAATTTCCACAGTTTCCGTATTAACAGCACATTCAATCTGACCAATATATGGAGAAGGAATCTGTACGAAGATGCTGACAGTCTCTTTAGCAGTTGCTTCTGTAACGCCATTCATTCGTTTTACATCTACATCAATTCGCTTTCTGATGTCGTCTATTTTGATTTTAAAATCATTCTGTAGTGTAGAGAGTGTATCAGATACCAGACGGATCCGGATTTTCTCACCTTTGTATCCGCATAATACGAATCGCTTTGCTCCGCCGAATTTCATATCATAGCGCTTGGGTTCATCAATATCATATTCTGTTACACTTTCAAAGAGATAATCTGATTTTTTTTGAGATGCATTTTCATTAGAAAGCAATTCATCAATAGAAATATCAAACAATGATGAAATGGACTTAATATTTTCAATGTCGGGAATGCCGGTGTCGGTTTCCCATTTTGTGACAGCCTGTCTTGATACACCGAGCTTTTCTGCTAATTGTTCCTGTGACATACTTGCTTGTTTTCGTAAGGATTTTAATTTTTCTGCAAATGTCATGTTTTGTGACCTCCTCTGTAAATGATAGTGCTTATGACAATTTAATTTATCATAAAGCAATGGTGATGATTAATTTTAGTATAGAAAAGAGCAATTCTTACTACAAGCAAGTAGAGATTACATTTCAACTATTTCTGCTACTTTGCGTGGCATTTCCGATTTTTCTATGATTTCATGGTAAATATATATTAACACACTCTATATAATGGCAGGATAAATGTTTTTCATATGGAGAAAAATCTTATGAAAAACTACTATTTATTATTTTTTCTTGACAATTGCTTATAACAATGTGCAAGAAAGGCACATCTTTTGGAGGTTAAGCTTAGCTTACTGTCAATCCATGTTGCAAACGGCAGAACCCAATATAGGCACTCATCCCATAACCGTGAGTTCCATAACGTAAATTGCGGATTTTGTGGTGCGATTCATAACGTTGATCGGGCAAATATAAGCGTCCTCTCACAAGTCATTCGTAACGTAAATGAAAGAAAAATGGTATAAACAAATATTATTTTCTTTGTGAGCTATGGAGATAGGATTCTAACAATCTTGGGAAGCACTGCTTCTCAAGATTGTTGCTCAGAAGCCTATCGGAATGCCCAGCGAACAGAAACATAATATTTCGTTTATACCGTTTTTCTTTTTCATTACATATAAAATTCTGACTTGTGAGAGGACGCTTATATCTGCCCCTCACAACCTATAAAAGCACTACAGAATCTGCAACACTACGCTAGTGAAACTCCGGTTAAGCCGCAGCTTTTCTGCCGAAGAGCTTTTTCAGACAACTGAATGCAACCATAACACCAAGTACCATAAGAAGTACGGCAACGACAAACTGAAGTCCGTCTACAAGAAGTGTTGCATTACCGCTCATGAAGTTGCTGACAAGTGCAATCGTTTTCTGGATCAGGGCAGTGAATGTAACTGCCAGCATAACAAACATTGGGATGTAAAGTGTCCATCCGGTACGTCCAGTTGTTTTTAAGAAAACAGCTAAGGCGATTAATACAAGTGCTGCAAGTAACTGGTTTGCAGAGCCAAACAATGGCCATACGTTGCTGTATCCGCCGAGTGTCAGTAAATATCCAAAAAACAGTGTGATCACAGTTGCAAAATATTTATTTGTCAGTACACGCTGAATCGGTGTCATAGTTGCAGGATTGGTGGAATCTCCGTAGAACAATTCCTGAAAAGACATACGTCCGATCCTTGCAACGGAGTCAAGGGATGTCAGTGCAAGTGCAGATACACACATGGTCATAAATACAGTTGCAACGGTAACAGGGACACCAAGTTTTTCAAGGAATCCTGCGACACCGGAGGAGAAGATGGAGAATGGAGTTCCATCCGGTTTTGTTCCGTTTACGGCGACTGCGCCGACAACAACTAAGGAGACGATACCGAGTAAGGATTCTACGACCATGGCACCATAACCGACCATAGGCATATCTTTTTCGCTGCTGATCGTCTTAGAGGATGTTCCGGAAGATACCAGACTGTGGAAACCGGAAACAGCACCGCAGGCGATCGTTACGAATAAAGTAGGGAATAAACTGCTTCCACCTACATTGAATCCGCTGAATGCATTTAACTGCATGGAAGGATGTGCAATAATGACACCGACAACCGCACCAATGATCATACCGAGTAACATGAATGTTGTCATGTAATCTCTAGGCTGCATTAAAAGCCACATTGGCATAACAGATGCTAAGAACAGGTAAGCCATTACGATGTAGATCCATGCAGTTTTGGTCGTGCAGATTGGGAATTTCATACCGACTGCAAACATAACGACCAAAAGAGCGATAGCAACAACTGCTTTTACGACTTCATTCATTTTTCCGACATGTTTCTGGATGATACCAAAAATAACAGCGACAACGATAAATAACATGGAAATGGAAGCGGCAGCAGAATTGGCGTAAGAGGTTGCATCTGTCATACCTTCAACTCCGGTTCCAACAAATGTTCCGGCAACCATATCTGTAAATGCTGCGATTACTAATAAAGTAAAAAGCCAGCAGAATAACATGAAAAGTTTCCGGCCTGTTTTACCGATGTACTTCTCAATAATCATACCCATGGATTTACCTTCATTTTTCACGGATGCATATAAAGCACCGAAGTCCTGTACAGCACCGAAGAAAAGTCCGCCGATGATGAGCCAGAGCAATACCGGAACCCATCCAAAAACAGATGCAAGGATCGGACCTGTGACAGGACCTGCACCTGCGATGGAAGAAAACTGATGTGAGAATACGGTGAATTTGGAGGAGGGAACATAATCTTCGCCATCCTCATGTGTGTAAGCAGGGGTTTTTGCATTTGGGTCGATTCCCCATTTCTTTGCAAGCCAGCGTCCGTAGAAGAGGTAGCCAGCGCCAAGTGCAACGATACCGATCAAAACAATAACTAAACCATTCATAACTTTTTTCCGCCTTAAGGCGGCTCCTTTCTGAAAATGTATTTTTTTCTGGGAACAAAATACATTGTGCAAAGTGGAAACAATGGGATACACATCCTGCGCACAGTCTGCTGGCATAAAAAAGCCTTCATCTCCGGATATATTCATATCTCAAAGACGAAGGCTTAAGCTTCCGCGTTACCACTTTGTTTGCCGTAAAATACGACCTCTCTGTCTTATCTTTGTGGGCAGATGCCTACAACAATAAGCTTCTAAATAACGGTAGAATACCGGTGACACTTACTATGAAAATTCAGTGCACTGCTCGCAGAGGATAGTTCCTGAAGCTGCATACTGCCTTACACCAACCGGCAGCTCTCTGTGATACAGGTTGCTCAGATAACCTTGTTCTGTTCGTTGCATTTTGTTCTCTGTTTGAATAACAAAATAGCACTATGATGTGGTAAAGTCAATAGTCGATTTTTAATCTGTTTTATTGATTTATTTTAACCGTTACTGTTCACTCGTACCTCGTTCCAGTAACTTTTATTCCGCATTTAAAGAACTCATATAGTCTGTAACGGAATCAAGGTTTGCATAAATGGTTTCCATAGGTTTGTTTGCCTCATAAGCACTGTATCCGGAGTAACCGGCCCAGCCGATGATACCAACAGCGATAAGGCAGCCAACGATATAACCAGCGATACGCATTCTCTTTTCCTTTGCCATAATTTTCTTACGATTCTTTTTTTCTTCTTTATAACGGTCTACTTTTGCCTGACTCATAATCAATCTCCTAACTTCTTAAACTTTCTTCACTATACTGCATTTTACTGGAAAAATCAATGAAATTTGGTAGAAACAGAAATGAACTTTATGACAAAAATATATCGCAGTCATAAAATATTCGAATAACAGTCGGGATGTTATTTCTTGCACTTTATACGAAAATTGGATAGAATAGTACTGTTCGGATCGTACATGGGCATTTTACTGCAAAGGTACGAAAGAATGAGATTTTCAAATGTGCAAAATGATAGAAAGATGGGGATAGAAAAAGATGAGTCTTGCAGACAAAATTTTTGTAAATATGTGTAAAGATATTTTAGAGAACGGGACAAGCACAGAGGGCGAGAAAGTCCGCCCGCACTGGGAGGATGGAACGAGTGCCTACACGATCAAAAAATTCGGTGTGGTCAACCGTTACGATCTTTCAAAAGAGTTTCCGGCAATTACATTAAGAAAAACTGCCATCAAAACATGTACGGAAGAGATGCTTTGGATCTGGCAGAGAAAATCAAATAACATCCATGATTTAAACAGTACCGTGTGGGATGAATGGGCAGACGAAGATGGTTCCATCGGAAAAGCATACGGATACCAGTTAGGGGTAAAACATCAGTATAAAGAAGGCATGATGGATCAGGTTGACCGCGTGATTTATGATCTGAAACATAATCCGTTCAGCCGCCGCATTATGACAAATATTTATGTGCACCAGGATCTTCATGAAATGAATTTATATCCGTGTGCCTACAGTATGACATTTAATGTGACACACAAGGAGGGAGATGAAAAGCTGACATTGAATGCTATTTTGAATCAGCGTTCCCAGGATGTGTTAGCGGCAAATAACTGGAATGTGTGTCAGTATGCGGTATTAATGCATATGCTTGCGCAGGTGTGTGATATGCAGGTCGGCGAGCTGGTACATGTTATTGCGGATGCTCACATTTATGACCGTCATATCCCGATCATTAAGGAACTGATCGGGAGAGAGCAGCACCCGGCACCAAAATTCACATTAAACCCGGAGATCAAAGATTTTTATCAGTTTACAACAAAGGATATTACCATTGAGGATTATGTGACGGGACCACAGATCAAAAATATTCCAATCGCAGTATAAGCCTGACTGGAATATTTTATGAGAGGATAAAAGACAGGATAGAATAACATGGCACTGACAAGTGATACAGAGTGAAAAGTTGGAGGAAATATGAATTTAATCGCAGCTGTAGATAAAAACTGGGCAATCGGATGTAAGAATAAACTGCTGGTGAGTATTCCGGCAGACATGAAGTTTTTCCGTGAGACGACAACCGGGAAAGTGGTCGTCATGGGAAGAAAAACGTTGGAGAGTTTTCCAAACGGACAGCCTCTCAAAAAAAGAGTGAACATCGTGCTGACGCATGATAAAAATTTTAAGGCGGGAGATGCCATTATCGTTCATTCGATGGAAGAATTGCGGGAAGAGTTAAAGAAATATCCAAGTGAGGATATTTATGTGATCGGTGGAGAGACCATTTATAAACAGCTTCTCGATGACTGTGATGTGGCGCATATCACAAAGATCGACTATGCATTTGAGGCAGATGCCTATTTCCCGAATCTCGATGAGATGCCGGAGTGGAAAATCACGCAGGACAGTGAGGAACAGACGTATTTTGATCTGGAATATTATTTTTACAAATACGATAAGATTAAATAATATCAATAAAGTTGTTAAAATATATCATACCAAAAAGATGAAAATTGATTTATAATTGCTAAAACCCAGACAGAGAGACTGCTGGGTTTTACCTTTACTTGAACGAGGAGTTTCCTGATAGGAAAAAGAAAAAAATGGAAAATTTTATCTATAGTATCAACGTGACAATGCCTATTTTTCTGGTCATGGTGATCGGATACATTTTAAAGCAGATCGGAATGCTGAATGATAACTTTGTCACAGTGGCAAATAAGTTCAATTTCAAGGTCACGCTTCCGTTTATGCTGTTTAAGGACATTGCAGGCGTTGATATTAAAGCAGTATTTGATATTAAATATGTGCTTTTCTGTGCGATCGTGAGTACCATCTGTTTCTGGGTGGTATGGGGTACAGCAAAGCTTCTGGTGCGGGACAAAACGATCCGCGGGGCATTTGTACAGTCGTCTTTCCGTGGAAGTGCGGCGGTTATGGGGCTGGCTTTTATCCAGAATATCTACGGTTCCTCTGCAATGGGACCGCTGATGATCGTCAGTGCAGTGCCGCTCTATAATATTTTTTCTGTGATCGTGCTGACATTTGAGGCAAATGACAGCACAGGGATTGACAAGAAAGCAAAGATCCGACAGGCGGGAATCAATATATGTAAGAATCCGATCATTTTAAGTATCCTGGCAGGACTGATCGTGGGACTGCTTGGGATTCAGTTCCCGACGCTGGTAAATAAGACGGTCAGCAACGTGGCGCAGATGGCAACCCCTTTGGCACTGATCACCATCGGAGCAGGATTTGAGGGAAGAAAAGCGCTGGCGAAGATCGCACCGACCATGGCGGCGTCTATGATCAAACTGGTGCTTCAGCCACTTGTTTTTCTGCCGGTTGCTGCCTGGATGGGATTTTCCGGGGAAAAGATGATCGCAATTCTGATCATGCTGGCATCCCCGACCACGCCGAGCTGCTATATTATGGCAAAGAGCATGAACAATGATGAAGTGCTGACGGCGAGCGTTATTGTAACAACGACATTGATGGCGGCGTTTACGTTGACCGGATGGATTTTTTTACTCAAAACATTAGGGTATATCGGTTAGTCAGAGGAAAAAAGATACATATTCAGCAGAAAGTATCATTTTATGAAAGCACAGATTATTTTGAAGTATAAATGGAAAGGGTAAGACAGAAAGATGGATATTACAGGTAGAAAATTATTTGTCAAGGCATTACAGGAAGAGGGTGTCGATACGATTTTCGGTTATCCGGGTGGAACGGTGACGGATCTTTTTGATGAATTATATAAACAGGATGAGATTGAAATTGTCTTACCAAGACATGAGCAGGGACTTTTACATGAGGCAGAGGGATATGCAAAATCGACAGGAAAAGTGGGTGTCTGTCTGGTGACCAGCGGTCCCGGTGCAACGAACATCATGACAGGACTTGCAGATGCACATTATGACAATATTCCGCTTGTCTGTTTTACCGGACAGGTGCCGTTAAGCCTGATCGGAAACGATGCTTTTCAGGAAGTTGACATTGTCGGAATGACAAGAAGTATTACAAAGTATGGCGTGACGGTCAGAGACCGCAAGGATTTAGGAAAGATCATTAAGATGGCCTTTCACATTGCAAGCACAGGAAAACCGGGACCGGTCTTAATTGATCTTCCAAAGGATATCCAGACGGCGAGCGGACCGGCGGAATATCCGGACAGCGTGCAGATCCGTGGATACAAACCGAATGAGAGCGTGCATATCGGGCAGTTGAAAAAAGCATACAAACTGTTAAAGTCAGCAAAGAAACCATTGATCCTGGCTGGTGGCGGTGTCAATATTGCAAAAGCAAATGAGCTGTTGAAAGAATTTGCAGAGAAAATGAACGTTCCGGTAGTGACGACCATTATGGGAAAAGGAGCGATTGCCACAACGCATCCGCTTTATATCGGAAATACGGGGATGCATGGAAAATATGCAAGCAATAAAGCAGTCAGTGAGTGTGATGTTTTATTTTCCATCGGAACAAGATTTAACGACCGTATTACCGGAGATCTGAATGAATTTGCACCAAAAGCAAAAATTGTACATATTGACGTGGACACTGCTTCCATTTCCAGAAATGTTGTGGTAGACGTTCCAATCGTATCGGATGCAAAACTTGCCTTGGAAAAATTGCTGGAATGGGCAGAAGCAAAGGATACGGCTGCATGGCAGGAGAGAATTAAGGCATGGGATGAAAAGAATCCACTTGAGATGCGCAGAGACCGCGGCATGACACCACAGATGATCATGGAACACATCAACCATACGTTTGACGAGGCGGTTTTTGTCACGGATGTAGGACAGAACCAGATGTGGGCAACGCAGTATCTGGATATTGACGAAAAACGCCAGATGATCACTTCCGGCGGGCTTGGAACAATGGGATTCGGTTTTCCTGCGGCGATCGGTGCAAAGATTGGAAACAGGGATACGGAGGTAGTCTGTGTCACCGGTGATGGCGGTTTCCAGATGAACATTCAGGAGATGGCAACAGCGATCGTGCAGGGGACACCGGTTATCATCTGCCTGCTCAATAACCAGTATCTTGGCATGGTCCGCCAGATGCAGCAGCTTTTTTATGGCAAACGCTATTCCGCAGTATGCTTAAGAAAGAGAAGAAGCTGTCCGGCAAACTGCAAGGGACCAAATGAAGCATGCCCTCCATATACACCGGATTTTGTTGCACTTGCAGAAAGCTATGGTGCGCATGGCATCCGTGTAGAGCGGGAAGAAGACATTCAGGCAGCTTTGGATAAAGCGAGAACTTACAAAGATGCACCGACAGTCATTGAATTTCTGATCTCTTCGGATGAGATCGTGCTTCCGATGGTAAAGGGCGGAAATCCGATGAGCGAGATGATTTTGAAATAGGCGGATACAGATATGGTGAGAGAGGAAAATATCATGAAAGACAGATGGATTGCACTATATGTAGAAAATCAGGTTGGTGTTCTGGCAAAGGTTTCCGGTCTTTTTTCCGGGAAATCATACAATTTGCAGAGTCTGACCGTTGGCACGACAGAGGACGAGACGGTTTCCCGTATGACCATCTGCGTTACCAGTGATGACATAACATTTGAACAGATCAAAAAGCAGCTGAACCGTATGGTCGAAGTGATCAAAGTCATTGATCTGACAGATGTACCGATTCATATGAAAGAGATTCTGTTCGCAAAGGTTCTCCGTGTGAATGCTGCGGAAAAAGAAGAAGTATTCCAGATCGCACAGGTGTTTAACGTGCAGGTGGCAGATATCGGAAATGACAGTGTCCTGCTGGAATGCAAACTGACTGCCCATAGAAATAACGAGCTGATCGCACTGTTGAAATCGAAATTTAAGATTATTGAGGTAGTGCGCGGCGGAGCAGTAGCAATTGAATCCATCAGTACAAGCTGTAGATAATAAAATTTTTCGAAAATTATAGCAAAAGTAATGTACAACTTAAATACCCTGTGATATAATAAAAATGTTTTGAAATGTAGTATTAAAAACTACGTTGGAAAACGTATATTTAAGAATAAGAAGTCATAAAGCTATTTTGCAGATGACAGTAGTAAATAAACGAGGTATTTATGATGCAGAAAAAAGTACAGATCATCAGTGATGGTTCCCTGGATCTCTCACAGGAACTCACAAAGGAAAAAGATATTGAGGTTGTTCCATTTTATGTGTCCTTTGACAGTGAAACGTATCAGAAGGAAATGGTAGAAGTCGGTGTCAGGGAATTCTATCAGGAAATGGTGGATCACCCGACCGTTTTCCCAAAGACATCCATGCCATCCGTGCATGATTATTATGAGGTGTTTGAAAAACATGCGAAGGAGAAGATGCCGGTCATCTGTATCTGTATCACCAGAAAATTCAGTGGCTCCCTGCAGTCTGCGACAACGGCAAAAGATATGATATTAGAGGAATACCCGGATGCACAGATCACGGTCATTGATTCTACAGTCAATACTGTGCTGCAGGGATTATATGTATTAGAGGCATGCAGACTGCGCGATATGGGCTTAGAGTATCAGCAGATTGTAGATGCGTTACTGCCGATCCGTGAGACAGGAAGAATTTTTTTCACGATCGGAAGTATTGACTATTTAAAACATGGCGGAAGGATTGGAAAATTAGCCGGGATTGCAGCCAGCGCATTAAAAATCAAACCTCTGATCACGTTAAAAGAAGGTGAGATCTTTAATTCCGGCATTACAAGGAATCGTCTCAAATCCATGAAAAAAGTCGTGGATATGACAAGGGAATATTTAGACGAAGTCAATGCGAAACCGGGAGAGTACAGTTTCTGCATCGGTTATGGATATGATCATAATGAAGCTCTGGAATTTCGGGAGATGTTAAAGGACCTGATCAAAGAACGTCTTGGAATTGATGAGATCGGTATTTACCAGATCGGTGCAACCATTGGAGTGCACACAGGACCATATCCGATCGGGATCGGAATTATAAAGCATGCATTGACAGAGTAACTGATATGTACCCCTTTTACTGGACATCCAGTGAAAGGGGTACATATCATATCAGGGCGATTTTTAGTTCCTGTTTCCGGAACTAATGATAATATTTTAAGAATAATCCCGTAAGATCTCCTTTTAAGTTCACACCGAGGAAAATAAGCGTTTCGGAAAGAGCGTACATGGTTGCGGCCATATCTTCAAAGTTTGCGTTATTTCCCATGTGTCCAATGCGGATCACTTTGCCGGAAAGATTATCAAAAGATCCGGCAAGCATGATATTGTGCTCTTTTTTCATGCGGGAAAGAATTGCATCGCAAGTGGTCTCTGTCGGAATGTCAAACACAGTGACGGTATCGGAGAAACCGCTTTCCAAGTGAAGCTTTAAACCGGCTTCTGTCAAAGCGCGTCTGGCTGCTTCGGCGATACGGTGTGTGCGTTCTTCTAACTCTGGATCGGAAGCGATATTGTCAAAAGCAGCACGTAAGCCGTAAATATCGCTGATCGGCATGGTATAAGGAAACCATTTTTTCTCATAATATCCCTCAAAAGCCAGAAGGCTTGCATAGAAGGAACGGATCGGCGTCTTACGTGCGTGCATGGCATTTTTTACAGCATCGCTTATTGTGACAAAAGTAAGTCCCGGAGGTGCGGAAACAGCTTTCTGGGAACCGCCGCACAGAAGATCGATCTGGAACTTGTCGACATCCATGTGATTTCCAAACATTCCGGAAACGGAATCTACAACGGTCAGAATGCCGTATTCTTTTAAAAGCGGACAGATTTTCTCTACCGGATTGAGCATGCCGCTTGGGGTGTCACAGTGAACAACGGTCGCATATTTATAATCATGATGCTCCTTTAAATAAGAAGAAAGAGCATCCGGGTCGATGGCATTCAGGCGGTCGGCATGATAAAATTCCGGCACACCACCGTACATGGATACAAAGTCCGCAAAGCCTTCGCCGTACACGCCGTTCTCAATGATGAGCACTTTATCTCCCGGTTCCGTGAGGGAGGCGCAGGCAGCTTCCAGACCTAAAATTCCCTCTCCATCCAAAATGAGAGTTTCGTTTTTCGTGCCGAGCAGGGAACTGATCAGTTCGCAGGTATCTTTATAAAATTCTACGAAATCTTCATCCAGATCAGGATTGGTACATACAAGGCTTCTTGCCATACGTACATTTTCTTTTACCTGGGTTGGCCCAGGAGTCATGACTTTATACATAATTACTTCCTTCTTTATCATAGATTGTTTTGTAAATGAGATTGGTGTTACACAGCTTATAACATTTTATTTACGATTTTCTGAAGCTGTCCGACGATCAAAAGAACGATGACAGCAGCAACACCGATCTGGACAAGGTTTCCGGGAATGGAAGTAACCGGTGCAATCCAGTTTCCGTAAATGATACCCTCTGCAATGTAGTAACCAGCGACTTTGATCACGCATGCAACTGCGATCGCAAGTGTGTTCCAGCCAAAGCCGTGATGTTTTTCTGTGATGGCACCTACGGCATATCCCATCAGACCGACAATGATCAGTGTGAATGGAGCCCATGCAGTCCAGCCGGAGAGCAGATCGAAGAGTCCCATGCCGACTCCGCCGGCGATCGCACCACTTTTCTTACCAAAAATAATGGCGCAGATAAAAAGAGGTACGTTTCCGAGATGGATCAATCCGCCGTTTGCAGTGATTGGAAGTCTTATATTAATAAATGCAGTGAATACGTAGGTCAGGGCAATAAAAAGAGCCGTGATCGTGATAAAACGGATATTTGATAAAGATTTTGAATCAGCAGTCTGTGCTGTAGAGGTAGTTGATGTTTTCATAAATAAAATTCTCCTTTTTATGGTTTGTATTTGTGTCAATTCCCAGGATTGTTGTTGGGATTACTATATACAAAAACTGTCATGAATTAAAAATCCAGTTTAAAACAAATTGACCATGCCAGTTTTAAATATATAATAATATTGACAAAACAATACTATATGCTGTATAGTATTAAACAAGAAATAATATTACAAATAAAATAACAAGGAGTGAGTACATGGTATTTAATACAGGCGCAGCCCTTTTGGATGCGATTGTTCTTGCTGTCGTGTCAAAGGAGGAAGAAGGAACCTACGGATATAAGATCACGCAGGATGTGCGGAAAGCGATTGAGGTTTCAGAATCCACACTGTATCCGGTTTTGCGAAGACTGCAAAAGGATGGATACCTGATCGTGTATGACAGGGAGTGCGGAGGAAGAAACCGGAGATATTACCAGATTACGGAGACCGGCGAAGAAAAGCTGGCAGAATACCGCAGCGAGTGGGAATCGTATTCTTCGAAAATATCAGAACTATTTTCAGGAGAGGAGTCAGAAGAATGAATAAAGAAGAATTTTTAAAACGTCTGGAGCAGCTGCTTTCGGATATTTCAGAGGAAGAGAGAGCGGATGCACTTGCCTTTTACAGAAGTTATTTTGAGGATGCCGGAATTGGAAATGAGGCATCAATTTTAGAGGAACTGGAGTCGCCGGAGAAGGTGGCGGAAGTGATCAAGAAAGATCTTGGGGTGAGTGAAACGGCTGATGCGGAAACACCCGAGGAAGATGTGCGCAGCGAAAAAAATGAGACTCATACAGAAGGGACATCTGGGGATGGTCAAAATGCCAAAACACGAATGGATGATCCATATATGAACAGTTTATATGGAAGCAGTACTTACGGGTCAGGTAATTATGAGCAGAAGAATACTGCTTATACCGGCGGAACTTATGGCAGTCAGAATACGTCCGGCCAGATCGATATAGAGAATCTGAAAAAGGAAAATCAGAAGAATAAAACAGAAAAAACAGTTTTATGGGTGATCCTCGCAGTTTTGACAAGCCCGGTCTGGATCACGGTTGCAGCGGTTCTGGCGGCGATTCTTGTAGCAATTTTAGCGTGTGTGTTTGCAGTGGCAGTCAGCATTGTTGCAGTGATGGCGGCGTTAGTGATCACCGGATTTGTATTGGCAGGCATTGGTGTCGGATATCTTTTCACAAAAGGCGTGGCAGTAGGTCTTGGACTGTTAGGCGGTGGACTTTTGGTTCTTGCGCTTGGAGTACTTGCAGTGTGGCTTGTGGTATGGTGCTTTGGCTGGTTTGTCCCATGGGCAGTGAAAGGCATTGCAGGGCTTTGCAAAAAGGCATTTGGCAAGACAAAGAGAGGAGTGTGAGATGAAATGAAAAAATTTACAAAGATTATATTGATCATTGCAGGAAGCTTAGCCGCACTCGGAATTGTTTTCAGCGGTATCGCCGCAGTGATGGGAGCCGGATGGTCAACCATCCACCGGAAAGCACTTGCCGGTGAACTTGATTTTGGCAACTGGCATATTGGCAATGGAGTTTATTATGCTTATGATCAGGGACATGGCATCTTGGATCATTTTTGGGATGATGATTATGATGATTGGGATGATGATTATGATGACGATGATGATTGGGACGACGACGACTGGGATAATGACGACTGGGATGATGAGGATGACGAGCTCATGGATGATAATAGGGCGGTGGAGAGTTTTGGTTCCTGGATCCTGAATCTTACGGATTTGAAGAGTGAACCGGCAGGAACGGAAAGCTGCATTATACCTTATCCGGCATCAGAAGCTGCTTCCCTGAAACTGGAACTGGATGTGGTAAATGAACTTATTTTTGAAGTGTCGGATTCTGCGGATGAGATCAGTATTAAAATGGAAAATGGGTATCAGGATTATCTTTCTACAAAACAGAAGGATTCCGCTCTGAAGGTATCCTATCACAGCGGACACCACCATTTTGAGAAAGGACCGACCTTTACGGTAGTTCTGCCAAGGCAGTGCGAAAATCTGACATTGGACATTGTAGTGGGAGCCGGGGATATTTCCATGGAAAGCGAAGCGTTTACGGCAAGAAAAGTAAATGTGTCTGTAGGAGTGGGAGAACTCTCTGTGAATCAGATCTCAGCCAGTGAGAAGGCTGTGTTTGAAGTTGGAACAGGAGATGTGTCGATTCTGAATGGACAGTTCCCGAAAGTGTCTATCGAAGCAGGAGTTGGAGATGCCGTGTTCAGCGGAAGCGTTTCAAACAAACTGGAAGTGGAGGCAGGAACCGGCGATGTCAATGTCTCTCTTACCGGAACAGAGAAAAGCTATGCATTTGATCTGTCTGCCGGACTTGGAGAAATCAGGTTGAACGGGCAATCGAAAGGGGCTTTTGATGCGGAGTATGAGACTGGCAGCAACGGCGGAGCAGAAGTGGAACTGACTGCAGGAGTGGGAGATATTTCTGTTTTGACACAGCAGTAAAAGAGATAAAAAATAGATGGTTTACATTTTTGTCTTTATGATATAATATAAACATAAAAAGATGCTGCCGATAGACGGTTAGCCTAGATTATATGTGTTATGTAAAAATAACCGCAACCTTGGCCGGGGCGGTTATTTTTTTCTGCCGTGATTATCTTTCACGATGAGGTAAAATAATCCGGCAACACTAATTAACAAACTCATTAACTGTAAAAGTTCACTTGTTGTTATCATTAGTATCCCCTCCATTTCAGGTAAAAAATTCCTAATCTTTGTCTTTTTAATCACAATATGATATGATGAACACGAAAGAAAAAACATACAAGAATTCGTATATTTTAATAAGAAGAACAGGAGCAGGGGAATGGGAAAAAGAACACGGATTGTTTTATATGCACTGTCACTTGTGACAATGCTTGCAATGGTGACACTGATTATTTTTTCACATGGAAGACAGAGCGGTGAGCCGGCGAAAGATGTGCTGTCCGAGACGGATATCAGCAGCACGGAGGAACCGGTTCAGATACCGGAAGCGGAAGAATCAGAAGAGACGGAAGCAGCAGACGGGCAGAACAGGATCCAAAACGACACAGAACAGGAAGAAGCGGACATAGCAGGTGGAGAAACGGACAAGCAGGCAGAAGCAGGGAATACCGAAGGAGACGGCAGCACGACACTGATTTTTGCAGGGGATGTACTGTTTGCAAACGCCTTTAAAAGCAACTATGATGCGGGCGGAATTGAAAAAGTGATCGAGCCGCAGCTGCTGCAGGAGCTGCAGGATGCAGATATTTTCATGGTGAATAATGAGTTCCCATTCAGTAACCGTGGAGAGCCGATGGAGGACAAACAGTTTACGTTTTGCTGTGATCCGAAATATGTGAAAGCTTTAAATGAGATGGGCGTGGATATTGTATCACTCGCCAACAATCACACCTTAGATTATGGAAGAGATGCGTTGTCTGATACGTTTACGACACTGGACGGAGCCGGTATTTTGTATGCAGGAGCCGGAGAGACTAAAGAACGCGCATATGAATTGCAGATTATCGAGAAAAATGGAAAAAAATTCGGATTTCTTGCGGCATCCCGCGTGGTGCCGGAATCAAACTGGAAAGTGGAAGAACGGACACCGGGAATGCTGACCGCTTATGATGATACAAAATTGGTACAGTTGATCAAAGAAGCCCGAAGCGGATGTGATTTTCTGGCGGTCTATATCCACTGGGGCGTGGAATACGATGCGTATCCGCAGGACTATCAGACAAAGATTGCCACAGATTGTTTTAATGCAGGGGCAGATCTGATCCTTGGAGCACATACACACTGTTTACAGGGAATTTCCTATATCAGTGGGAAACCGGTCTTTTACAGCCTTGGAAACTTTGTGTTTGGACAGAACATTGATAAGACGGCTGCAGTGAAAGTACAGGTTTCGTCCGATGGAACCGTATCTTATGGATTACTTCCGGTTTATGCGGCGGGGGGCACAACAAAACTGATGGATACAAACAGTGCATCTGCGCTGTATCAGTATATGACACAGATTTCAGATGGCGTTACGATCGGTGCGGATGGAAAAATCAATTAAAGGGGAGAAGAACATGAAAAAGAAACTTATGAGAATGCCGAAGGTGGTTACGATACTCGTTGCGGTACTGATTGTAGCGATTTTTCTTGGAAGTATGGATGTGGCAGCGTTTTTTCTTGCAGATACAGTTTCGCTTCCGGGTTATGGAAGCAGTATGATCGCAGAGTTTATGGCAGGAGTGGTTGCATTTCTGCTTTTGTGCCTGTTTGGTTATCTTGGAGTGCTGGGAGAAAAAGGAAAGGGATTTATCCATGGTCTTTATATTGGCGGATTCCTGACAGGATACTGTTGTCTGGAACTGGCGGCACAGCTTTATGTGCAGATGATGACACCGGATGCAAAAGTTGTATCTGTATTGGAAATCCTGTTTTTTGCTGCAACCATGTTTCTGATCGGATGGGCGGAGGAACTTATTTTCCGCGGTGTGATCCTGAATCTGTTTCTGGAACGTTTTTCCAAAACAAAAAGAGGGATTCTCTGGGCGGTCATTCTCAGTGGTGTATTGTTCGGGGCGGTACATTTGACAAATATTTCACAGGGAGTGACGGTGACAAGTGCGATGATTCAGGCGATCAACGCTGCCTTTCTGGGTGTGATCTTTGGCGCTGTTTATGCCCGGTCAGGAAATATCTGGCTTGTAATGACTTTTCATGCACTGGTCGATTTCGCAAGTCTGATGGGCAGCGGAATTTTTGGAACTGGAACAACTGTGGAACAGATCAACCAGATGTCTGCCGCTAATTTGATTGCCGTTCCTGTTTTGCTGATTCCGTGTATTGTGCTGCTTCGCCCGAAAAAACTTCTGGAGATGGAGCAGGAGGCAAATCATATCGTGGTGTTTGAAACATTCGAGGAGGCAGACCGGAATGCTGCTCTGTCGCTCGCACTTGGAATGATATCCATTCTGACAGGCTTTATGGGATATGGTCTTGGTATTGGGATCGCTGGGCTGATCGGTGGCAGACTTTCAAGAAAGGTGCAGCCGGAGAAAAACGGAATGGCACTGGCGGGTATGATTTTATCCGGAATCGGTATGGCGGTATCGATCATTGGAATGATCGTGCTGTGTTTTGTCTATTCAAATCTGAATGGTCTCTCTGCCGTTATGATGATGAATGGTGTGAAGTGATTTTAAGACAAATAAGCTAAAACAAGTTTACATTTACTAAAAATAAGGTTATTATTTCAATAACCTTTTGAGAGAGCGGTAAAATCTTTCAAAAATAGCAGGAAGAAGATAGGAGAATTGCGATGAGTTACATGGAAACCTACAGAGAATGGTGTACAAACCCATATTTTTCAGAGGAAACAAGAGCAGAATTAGAAGCAATCAAGGACAATGAGGCAGAGATCGAGGACCGTTTCTACCGTCAGCTTGAGTTTGGAACCGGGGGACTCCGCGGAGTGATCGGGGCAGGAACGAACCGTATGAACATCTACACCGTAAGACAGGCGACACAGGGACTTGCAAACTATATCATTTCCCAGAACGGACAGGAAAAAGGAGTTGCCATCGCACACGATTCCAGAATCATGTCACCGGAATTTGCCGAGGAGGCAGCGCTCTGCCTGAATGCAAACGGAATCAGGGCGTATGTGTTTGACAGCCTTCGCCCGACACCGGAACTTTCTTTCGCAGTCCGTGAACTTGGCTGTGTTTCAGGAATTGTGATCACAGCAAGCCATAACCCAAGGGAATATAATGGATACAAAGTTTACTGGGAGGATGGTGCGCAGATCACACCGCCTCATGATAAAAATATCCTTGCAGAAGTTGCAAAAGTAACTTCTTTTACACAGGTTAAGACCATGACAAAAGAGGATGCCGTGAAAGCCGGACTTTTTGTGACAATCGGAAAAGAAATCGATGACCGTTATATGGAAGAACTGAAAAAACAGTCCATTCATCCGGAGATCATCAAAGAGATGGCAAAGGACATCAAGATTGTATACACACCGCTACATGGAACCGGAAATCTCCCAGTGCGCCGTGTGTTAAAAGAACTGGGATTTGAAAATGTCTATGTTGTAAAAGAGCAGGAACTTCCGGACGGAAATTTCCCGACCGTAGCATATCCAAACCCGGAATCTCCAAAGGCATTTGAACTTGCCTTAAAACTTGCAAAAGAAGTGGATGCAGACATCGTGCTTGCGACAGATCCGGACGCAGACCGTCTTGGCGTATACTGCAAAGACACAAAGACCGGAGAGTATGTGACTTTCACCGGAAATATGTCCGGAATGCTCATAGCAGAATATATTTTAAGAGAGAAAACGGCAACCGGAACGATGCCGGAGAATCCTGCACTTGTAGAGACTATCGTTACAACGGACATGGCAAAAGCGATGGCAGCTTCCTATGGCGTGGCACTGATCGAGGTACTGACCGGATTTAAGTATATCGGAGAGCAGATCAAATGGTTTGAACAGAACCACTCCCACAACTATGTATTCGGTCTGGAGGAGAGTTATGGATGCTTAGCCGGAACATATGCAAGAGATAAAGATGCCTGCGTAGCAGTCATGATGTTGTGCGAGGTGGCTTCCTGGTGCAAAAAACATGGAAAAACATTGTGGGATGCCATGATCGACCTGTATGAGAAATACGGTTACTACAGAGAGGGACTTTCCACGATGACCTTAAAAGGAATCGACGGAGCCGCCCAGATCCAGCAGATGATGAGTGATATGCGGAACAATCCAAAGAAAACACTCGGTGGATTTGAAGTGCTTGCAGTCCGCGATTATAAAGAGGATACAAGAAAAGATTTAAAGACCGGGGAAGTGACAAAAACAGGACTTCCGGCTTCCAATGTTTTATATTATGAACTTTCTGACAATGCATGGTGCTGTGTGCGCCCGTCCGGAACAGAGCCTAAGATCAAATTCTACTATGGAGTCAAAGGCACCTCTTTGCAGGATGCAGAGGAAAAACTGGAAGCATTAAAAAAGGATCTTGTGGAAGAATAGATAAATGAATATTTGCAGAAGTTGTGATTGCCTCTGAGAAGAAGTAAATATATAATTTAGATTTAATATTTATACCAAAATAAAAAACAAGAATCAGAGACAGAGAAGGAGAATCACATGTTTGATGACAAATTTGTCTGGGGCGTGGCAAGCAGCGCATATCAGGTAGAGGGAACTGACCCGGATGACGGAAGAGGAAAGACGGTCTGGGACACTTTTACGGAGCAGGGACGCATTTTTCAAAATCAGAATGCGTACACAAGCTGTGATCACATGCACCATTATAAAGATGACTATGCATTAATGAAAAATCTCGGAATCAAAGCATATCGTTTTTCCTTAAACTGGGCGCGGATTCTGCCGGAGGGCACTGGGCGTGTCAATGAAAAAGCGATTGCGATGTACCGCGACATGATTCTTACAATGAAGGAAAATGGCATTACACCATATATTACCCTGTTTCACTGGGAGTTTCCACAGGCGTTGCAGGAAAAGGGCGGCTGGCTGAATGAGGAAGTGGTAGACTGGTTCGGGGAATATGCAAAAGTGGTGGCAGAGAATTTTTCGGATCTCTGCGAGTATTTTATCACGATCAATGAGCCACAGTGTGTGGTAGGACTTGGGCATTTAAGCGGTGTCCATGCACCGGGATTGAAATTGTCGATTCCGGAGACTTTTCAGATCGCGCATAATCTGTTGAAAGCGCACGGACAGGCAGTGATCAATTTAAGAAAATACGCAAAACAAAAAATCCGGATCGGCTTTGCACCGACTGGAGGAGTGGCTTATCCATACACGGACAGTGCTGAAGATATCGAAGCTGCCAGAAAAGTTTATTTTGGTTTTTACAATCCGATGGATAACTGGACCTGGAATATCTCATGGTTTTCAGACCCGGTCTTTTTAGGTCATTATCCGAAAGAGGGACTGGAAAAATTCAAAGAGTATCTGCCGGAGATCACAGAGACAGATATGCAGCTGATCCATCAGCCACTGGATTTTATGGGACAGAACATATATAATGGCTATTACGTGCGTCAGGGCGCAGACGGCGAACCGGAGTTTGTGGATCGGGAACCGGGATTTCCGAAGACGGCGTGCAACTGGCCGGTGACACCAAAAGCATTTTATTATGGAATCAAATTTTTGACAGAGCGGTATCAGCTTCCATTATATATTACAGAAAATGGTATGTCCTGCCATGACAATGTAAGCTTTGACGGCAGAGTACATGACAATGACCGCATCACATTTCTGGATTCCTACATCGGAGCCATGCAGAGGGCATATGATGAGGGAGCCGATATCCGGGGGTATTTCCTGTGGACATTTCTGGATAATTTTGAATGGTCAGAGGGATACAAGGAACGTTTTGGCATGATTTATGTGGATTTTATGACACAGCGGAGAATTGTAAAAGATTCTGCATTTTGGTATCAGGATGTGATTAAGACAAATGGAGGCAATTTATCAATGAATCAGACCACGAAAGAAATTTTATTTTTAGATCCGGTATGTACACACAACATCTGGGGCGGTACGAGATTGAGAGAGGATTTTCATTATCCGGTCGAGGGTGATGATTTAGGGGAGTGCTGGGGAATTTCTGCACATCCAAATGGAGACGGAACTTTAAGAGACTGTGGATTCAGTGGAATGAAGCTGTCCGAATTGTGGAAAAAACATCCGGAAGTTTTCGGAAATGTGGACAGTGACCGTTTCCCACTCCTGATCAAAATTATCGATGCGAAAGATGACCTGAGCATTCAGGTACATCCAGACGATGATTATGCAAAAGTCCATGAAAATGGTTCACTTGGAAAAACAGAGTGCTGGTACATTCTCGACTGCAAGGAAAATGCAACGATCGTTATCGGACACAATGCAGGGACAAAAGAGGAATTAAGCCGGATGATCCATGAGGGAAAGTGGAGTGAATTTATCCGTGAAATCCCGATCAAAAAAGGCGATTTTCTTCAGATCGATCCGGGAACAGTTCATGCGATCAAAGGCGGAACACTAATTCTGGAAACACAGCAGAACAGTGATATTACCTACCGCGTTTATGATTATGACCGTCTCTCCAATGGAAAGCCGAGAGAGTTACATATCGACAAGAGTATTGACGTGATCACTGTGCCTGCAAAATCGGTTGCAGACAGTGTGAAATCGGTGGCAGATCTTCCGGTCAATACGTTAAATGAACTGTATGTCTGCAAATACTTTCATATCTATAAAATAGAAGTTTCAGGTAAAATGACTTTTGAGCAGAATGCGCCTTTTATGAATATGACAGTTACGGAAGGCAATGGAATCGTCAACGGTCAGCCGGTGAAAAAAGGAGATCATTTCATACTTCCAAATGGCTTCGGAAACGTGGAATTGCAGGGTGACATGCAGATCATTGCATCCACGATATAAAATCCATGCAAACAGTCTTGAAGAATCTTGAGGGGTTCTATATAATAAAAAAAGAGATAGATAATGCCAAATTTCCGAAATTAACCAACCGTGTGCAGTCCGAATCCAGATAACAGAAAAACATAATGAAACATGACAAAGAAACCATTTTTTAAAGGATGGTTTCTTTTTTTTAAGTTCATTTAAGGTTCGCCTGATAAGATATGCGCAAAGGAAAGGAGACACTTATGGCAGATCAGATGATATTTAAAAGGTGTGAGATCAAATATATGTTGGATATCACGCAGGCGGAACTGTTAAAAAATCAAATGAAACAGTACATGACCGCAGACGAGCATGGAGTGAGTACAATATGCAGTCTCTACTTTGATACACCGGACTATCTGCTGATCCAAAGATCAATGGAACACCCGGTTTATAAAGAAAAACTGAGATTGAGAAGTTACGGCACGGCAGACAAGGACACGACCGTTTTTGTGGAACTGAAAAAGAAGTATGAGTCTGTTGTATACAAAAGAAGAATTGCAATGACGGAGGACGAGGCAGAACGTTACCTGCTTTTTCATGAAAAAGTAAAAGACACACAGATCACCAGAGAAATCGATTACTGTCTGAAAAATTATAAAAAGCTGGCTCCGGCAGTGATGCTTTCCTATGAGAGAGAAGCTTTTTATGCGAAGGACGATCACGAGTTCCGGATCACGTTTGATCAGAACATTCTCTGGAGAAATTACGACCTTTCTCTTTGTAAAGGAATTTACGGAGAAGCAATTTTAGATAAAAATAAAGTGCTTATGGAAGTGAAAACGGCGGGCGCAATACCGCTCTGGATGGTTCATTTTCTGACAGAAAATCAGATTTACAAAACGTCATTTTCCAAATATGCGACCGCCTACCGCACGATTTATGCGAGAGAGCAGAGAAGAAGCTGTCCACCGGAAAATTTCTTTGTGTTTACCGGAGATGAGGTTGTGCAGCAGGCAATAAAATGTTAAAAAAGAAATGGAGAAATTAGTGTGAAAGAAAGTAGAGGGCAGCCAAAAAGTGACGCACTGAAACAAGTTACCTGTAAAGGCAACTTTTAGAAAGCAATATGTAGTAATCAAAAATCAAGAAGCTATTGGTTCGGTTGGAGGCAATAAACCTTCACGAATTAGCAGTTTCTGAGCTTGTTTGATTGCCTTTTGCTTCTGCTTTTCCAGTAAAGCTTCAGGCATATCAACTTTGTAAAGGTCGCTCGGATTCCACTGCTCGCCAGTAGACAGCATCTGATAGATAGCAGTAAGAATCATTCTTGCGATTGCAATGATAGCTCGTTTCTTACCACGACGTTTTACAAGAGATTCGTATTTCTTTTTGTAGTAAGGGGATTTGTCAGATTTCACGGCTGCATGGGCACATTGTACTAATGCAGGTTTGAGGTAGACACCGGCACGTGTAATCCGAACAGATTTCTTCTTACCCGCAGATTCGTTGCTGCCAGGAGTTAATCCAGCCCAGCAACATAAACGTTTAGAGGAACAGAATTGAGACATATCAATACCGATTTCGGAGATGATGGTGATTGCACTATCATATTTAACACCCGGAATGGTACAGAGTAACTCGACAGCATTTTCATAATCAGGATCAGAAGCGATTAAAGATTCAATTTCAGAATCTACATCATTGATCGCAGCTGTGATATAATCCATATGTGCACGGACGAGGTGCATACGATATTTTTGGGAATCAGTCATCTGATATCCTTCAATGGATTCAATAACAGCATCTTCTTTAGCTTTGAGGCGCTTAAGAAGTTTTGATGCAATCACTTCATGGTCAATAGAAGTTCCAGACTGCTCTAAAAGGTAGTCAATGATGGATGTGGATGACTTCCCAAAGATATCGGAAACAACAGAGTCTAATGCGACATTACAAACAGTAAGCGCATTCTGATACCGATTCTTTTCACTGGAACGGCAGGAAACAAGCTTGTAGCGATACCTTGTAAATTCACGTAAAATACGGATTTTTTTGCAAGGTATATAACTGCCCCTTACCAGTCCTAAACGGAACAAATCTCCAATCCATTTCGAATCCTTTGTGTCATCCTTGTTACCTTTAACAGCTTTAACCCACTTGGGATTAGCAATAGTAACATTGATTTCATCTTCAAGAATATTGAAGACTGGGATCCAGTACTTACCAGTGGATTCCATGCAGACATAGAGGCATTCATTTTCAAGCAACCACTTCTTGAATTCAAGAATAGAATTGTTGAAAGTAGAAAAACGTCTTTTCTGATAGGAAGGTTCAATGCCGCTAGATGTTTTAATGATTGTGGCAACGAGAAAAGATTTGTGAACATCGACGCCACAACAAGTTTGAAAAGTGACTTTCATAAGCAAACGCTCCTTTCGTAAAAAGATAAGAAGCCATTGACTGAACTGCCACACAATTAAACCAAGGCGTTTAAACAATTCTTAGTGTACGGATTCGTGATGCCACTCATTTGTGCTTGAAAAGGCAGAACTTACACTGATTAATATGCTGTCTTAAAACGAGAAAGGTTTCTACAACTCCTCCTCCCGTGCTTTGTAGTATAGCTTCTTGAAACTATTATTGCACAGTGTAGGGGAAAGAGAAATCTTTCATCACTATTTGTGCCGCCGCAAAGCGGCGGAATGGAGATTAATATGTTAAACAATTTATTTACAGGAATTTTTGATACAGCAGGTGCGGCGGTGATTTCCGTGCCGGATTTTTTGCTCTGTATTGTGGTGTCACTGCTGATCGGGGCATTCATCACATGGGTTTACACTTATAAAAACCGCTATACGACAAGCTTTGCAGTGACACTCGCAATGCTTCCGGCAATCGTTTGCATTGTTATCATGATGGTAAACGGAAATGTAGGTGCCGGAGTGGCTGTGGCAGGAGCATTTTCGCTTGTACGTTTCCGTTCTGTGCCGGGAACTGCAAAAGAGATCGGAACCATTTTTCTTGCAATGGCGGCAGGACTGATCGCAGGGATGGGTTATCTTGGGTTTGCAGTACTGTTTTCGCTCATTATGGGAGCCGTGATGTTTGTGTTAAATGTGACCGGATTCGGTGTAAAAAAAGCAGAAGTAAGAGAGAAAACACTTCGTATCACAATCCCGGAGGATTTGAATTACGGAGCAGCATTTGATGATCTTTTTGAAAAATATTTATCATCCTGTGAAGTAGTCGCTGTGAAAACCTCCAATATGGGAAGTCTTTACAAACTTACCTATCATGTGATGTTAAAAGACAATGCGGAAGAGAAAACATTTCTCGATGAATTGAGATGCAGAAACGGAAATCTGGAAATCAGTATGATGAGACAGGAGGCAAATGTCAATGAGTTATAGAAGAAAAAAACTGCTGGCATTGTTTTGTGCTACGGCATTATCCATGACGGCAGTGGCAGGCTGTACAGGGACAAAGAGCAGTACTGGCAATGTTGTTTCCTCGGAAACAGAAACAAATGCAGAAGAAACATCAGCACAGAGTGAAGCAGGAACTTTTTCAAGTGCAGATATGTTTACTGAACGGGATCTGGCAGGAACCTATGAGGAGAGTGGGGCAGTTTATGTCACACTTTCCGATGATGGTATCACGGGGGAAACGGATGGCGTTGTAATCAAAGGACAGACGGTGACAATCACGGCAGAAGGGACTTATATTTTTTCCGGAACACTGTCGGAAGGACAGATTGTGGTGGACGCAGATAATGCGAAAGTGCAGATCGTATTTGATAATGTGGACATTACCTGTGCTTCAAGTGCAGCAGTGTATGTAAAAAGCGCAGAGAAAGTATTTGTAACGCTTGCAGAAGGATCGCAGAATACGCTTCGCAATACGGATGAGTATGTTGCGATTGACGACAACAACATTGATGCCGTGATTTTTGCAAAATCAGACCTTACGTTAAACGGCACTGGAAGTCTGACGATCATATCAGCAGAAGGACATGGAATTGTATCCAAAGATGATCTGAAAATCACAGGCGGTACATACGATATCACAGCAGCAGGGCACGCATTATCGGGAAAAGACAGTGTGCGTATCGCAGATGGAACCTTTATTTTAACCGCAGAAAAAGATGGCATTCATGCGGAAAATGCAGATGATGAAGAAAAGGGCTATATTTATATTGCAGATGGTGATTTTACGATTACAAGTGATGGCGATGGCATGGACGCTTCCAATATCGTGCAGATCGAGGATGGAACACTTGACATCACAGCCGGGGGCGGCGCTGCAAACAGTCTGAAAACGCATGAGTCAGATGTGCCGGGTGGACCGGGTGGCGGAATGCCACAAAACGGCGAGAAACCGGACGGAGAAAGCATGCCACAGATGGGGGAAAAGCCGGACGGAGAAAATATGCCACAGGATACCACAACTGACGAGAGCGGCACCAGCACAAAAGGAATCAAGGCAGGTGGCGGCATGTACTTAAATGGAGGAACTTACCAGATTGATTCCGCAGATGATTCCATCCACAGCAACGCAAATATTACGATCGCAGATGGAACATACACGCTTGCGACAGGCGATGATGGTGTGCATGCAGATGATGCACTGATAGTAAATGGTGGTACGATCACCGTGACAGAGAGTTATGAAGGTCTGGAAGGCCTGACGGTGACGATCAACGATGGAACGATTGATATCACTGCAAGTGATGACGGTATCAATACAGCAGGCGAGAAAATGGAATTAAACGGTGGATATATCCACATTCTGGCAGGCGGCGACGGCGTGGATTCCAACGGCGATCTGACGATCAACGGCGGTGAGATCTACATTGACGGTCCGTCTGATAACGGAAACAGTGCGATCGATTACGGCGACCGGTCGTCTGCGTATGTGAACGGCGGAACGCTTGTGGCAATCGGCAGCAGCGGCATGGCAGAGGGGATGAGTGATTCTTCCAAACAGAAGGTTCTTATGGTAAAATTAGGAGAACAAATGGAAGCCGGCAACGTTGTGCTGACAGACAGTGAGGGAAATGTGATCGTAAGTTACACGGCATTAAAAACCTATGACTGTGTGATCATCAGCACCGCAGAGGTGGAGAGCGGAGCAACGTACACGCTCACAACATCGGGAACGACGACAGAAGTGACCGCAGAATAAAAACAGCTGAGGGCAGGAATCGGTATCACTGTGAAATAAACGAAAGGCATGGGATTTTGTATGAGGTTATTGCTTGCAGAAGATGAAGAGGATTTGAGCCGTGCGCTTGTCACGGTGTTAAAACATAACAATTACTCGGTAGACGCTGTGTACGATGGTGCAGAAGCCTTGGACTATCTGGAAAACGGTGACAATTATGACGGCGTGATCTTAGATATCATGATGCCCAAAATGGATGGTATCACCGTATTAAAAACAATCCGCAGACATGGAAATTCCGTTCCGGTCCTGCTGCTCACAGCAAAGGCAGAGATTGATGACCGTGTGGAGGGTTTAGACAGTGGCGCAGACGATTATCTGCCGAAACCATTTTCCATGAAAGAGCTTTTGGCGAGGATCCGGGCAATGACAAGGAGGCAGACGGACACGACCGATAATGTGCTGGCATTTGGCGATATTGCACTGAACCGTTCTACCTATCAGCTCACAGGACCGGAGAATCCAGAAGGTATCCGTCTTGCTGGCAAGGAATACCAGATGCTTGAAATGCTCATGTCTAATCCAGGACAGGTCATTTCCCCGGATCTTTTTATGGATAAAATCTGGGGTTACGATTCAGAAGCGGAACAAAATGTCGTATGGGTATATATTTCCTATTTGAGAAAAAAAATAACCTCCATTGGAAGTCTGGTGAAGATCAGGGCGGCCAGAGGACTTGGATATTCATTGGAGAAAGACAATGCTTAAAAAATTAAGAAGAAAATTTATTGCAATTGCAATGCTGTCTGTTTCTATCGTGCTGATCGCAATTGTCGGTACGATCAATATTGCAAACTATATCAGTACCAATCAGGCGCTGGATGCAAGACTCTCCCTGATCGCTGACAACGGAGGTACTTTCCCGGATATGACACCCGGAGATTTTGGGAAAAAATTGGAACCTAAGTCAGATCAGCCACCGGCAATGAATGACCTGCAAAAGCATGGGATTTCGCAGGAAAGTCCGTTTGACACCCGGTATTTTACAGTGACGATCGCACCGGACGGTACGGTGGAATATGTGGATACCGGAAAAATTGCTTCCATCTCAGCCGGAACAGCGGAGGAATACGCAGCGGAGCTGTGGAAAAAAGGAAAGAAAAAAGGCTTTTTCGCTGATTATAAATACCTTGCAACGGACAGTGCCGGCTCGACGATGTATGTATTTTTAAACTGTCAGCGGGAAATCTCTACCATAAAAACATATGTTCTTGCCAGCGTGGGAACAGGAGCACTCGGACTTGTCATTGTGTTTGTCATGATATACTTTTTCTCTGGAAAAGTGTTAAAACCGGTGTCAGAAAGCTATGAGAAACAGAAACGCTTTATCACGGACGCAAGCCATGAGATCAAAACGCCGCTCACGATCATCGATGCCAACACCGAAGTCATAGAGATGATGGAGGGGGAAAACGAGTGGACGCAGAGTACGAGAAAACAGGTTGCAAGACTGACTTCCCTCACGGAAAAACTGGTGTTTCTCTCCCGCATGGACGAGGAAGGAACAAAGCTGGAAAAAGTGTCATTTTCACTTTCGGATGCAGTGCTTGATACCGCAGAGGGATTTCGCTCTGTCGCAAAAACAAAAGGAAAACAATTTGTGATCAATGTGGCAGAGCATGTGGAATATGTCGGCGATGAAAAAAATATCCGGCAGATGATCTCCCTGCTTTTGGACAATGCAATGAAATATTCCTCAGAGCAGGGCATCATCCGCATCGCACTAAAAACTTCCGGAAAAAACAAAATCATCACCGTGTGGAATACCACAGACCAGATCGAAAAAGGAAAGCTGGATATGCTTTTCGAGCGTTTTTACCGTATGGACGCTTCCCACAATTCCAAGACCGGGGGCTTTGGAATCGGACTTTCCGTCGTGTATGCAATCGTGAAAGCACACAAGGGCAAAATCTCAGCCAAAAGCGAGGACGGAAAATCAATCTTATTTACCGTGGTATTGTAGTGTCTGGCTTCCCCCTCTCTCCCGGCTTTTGTCAAAGTGTAAAGCTATGGAATAGATAAAAGGGTTCCTTATAAAACTTTTGTGAGAATTGAGTGCTTTATCAGTGTTCACATTTTGACTTTAAGTTTATGTACATTCATCAATGGACAGTCCACGCAATGTGTCCGTCTGGGACACACTTCCTTTATCTGTATCTAGCGCAAGTAAATGCCGGAATCAGCATCCTTTATTGCAGGTCAAAAATCAAAGAAAGCCTGAGTGATTTTTGACCTGCTCATCTGCTGATTTTCCGGCATGTAACTTGCGCACGATACAGATAAGAAGGAAGTGTGGCCGCAGACGAACACATTGTGCGGACTGTCCATTTCTGAATGAATATAAACAATCAAAAAAGTTAAAATGTGAACACTGATAAAGCCGCAATTCGAGCAAGTTTTATAAGAAACCCTTTTATCTATTCCATAATGAAAACCAAGTAAAAGCCGGGAGAGAGGGGGAAGCCAGACGCTACAATTCGTCAAATGAAATCTGATTTTTCGTCAGAAAGCGTTTGAGGAGGGTGTCCCACTCGTGCTCAAGAGTTTTGTCGGTCGAGAAGATCCGGTAGGAGATACCCGTGGTCACGGTCAGTTCTCCATTCTGGAAGCGGATATTTAAGAACACTGCGGAAATATCATTTTCCGTGAAAGAACTTCCGGTCTGGGAGAGGGTGCGTTTGAGATTTTCCGGCGATAACAGGAGGGAAAACTTGAAATAGGAAGGTGTTTTCTTTCCTTTGATCAGGTTGAAGCAGGAACTGCGCAAAAGACCATACGGAACAAAGGAAAGCCCGGTGAGATTCTGTTCTTCGAGTTCTTCTAAGGTGTAGAAGTCTTTTTGCAGCGTGCCGTCGATATGGCAGGAGACATTCGTTGTGATGACAGCCTCCTGAATGAGAAAGTGGTCAAACACATCCTGGCACAGTAATTTATTCATAAAGTCCTTGACTTCGGCAATTTTTAAAGCGATCATAAAATCCTCCCAAAAGAAAATGGTATCAACATAAATTTATCATTGGTTTGTTTTCTTGTAAATAACTGAAATGACAAATTAGAGAAAATATGCTAGAATACAGAGGATTTGCGAATGCAAAATACAGAATGATTATACAGATTTGTAGCCGCAGATAAAAAGTCTGAGGTTTGATGGAAAGGTTGGTAACAGATATGACAGAGACAGAAATTTTATTTGATTTACTGGAAAAAGGAATCTCACCGGCGCACGCAGTGAGCGCATGCGAAAAAAGACTGACGGATGCCGGTTTTGAAGTGGTTGATTACGGTACGGCATGGAACTTAAAAGCGGGCGGAAAATATGTGATAAATCATCATGAAACGACATTGTTTGCATTCACATTACCGCAGAATTGGAGTGACAGAGAGCCTGCAATCCGCATTGCAGCAGCACATACAGATTTCCCATGCTTAAGGATCAAACCGTCCTGCGATATTCAGACAAACGGATACGCACAGGTGAATGTGGAAGTTTACGGCGGCGCAATCTTAAATACATGGCTCGACCGTCCACTCGGTGTAGCCGGAAGAGTTGCAGTGCGCAGTGGGGATGTGTTTACACCGAAAGTGGTCACGTTCCAGTCTGAAAAAAATCTTATGACCATCCCGAATCTTGCGATCCACATGAACCGTGAGGTGAACAAGGGCGTGGAATTAAATAAGCAGACGGAACTGCTCCCAATCTGCGGACTTTCCGATGATGCAGACTATTTTCTTGATTTTCTTGCAAAAGAGCTTGCTGTGAAAAAAGAGGATATTCTTGATTTTGAGCTGACCATTTACAATAAAGAAAAGCCGGAGTTTGTTGGATTAAACGATGAGTTTATCTCTGCATCCAGACTCGATAACTTAAATTCCTGTTCTGCACTGGTATCTGCGATTATCGACAGCGACAGGGCAGACGGCATGAACCTCATTGCACTGTTCGATCACGAGGAGATCGGAAGCCGTTCCAAACAGGGTGCCGGTTCCATTCTGCTCCATGATATGCTGGTACGCATTCTGACTGAGTGCGGACTGGAAAAAGAAGTGTGGAACAGACTGTACAACAGCATGATTTTATCCGTGGATGTGGCACATGGACTTCATCCAAACTATGCCGGAAAGATGGATCTGACCAACAAGCCGGTGCTTGGAAAAGGATTCTGTATCAAGGAAGCATGCTCCCAGTCCTATGCCACAGACTGTGGTGCGGTCGCAGTGATCCAGCAGATCTGTGAGAAGGATCAGATCCCATATCAGAAATTTGTGAACCGTTCGGATCTTGCAGGAGGCGGCACATTAGGTTCGATCGCATCAGCGTTACTTCCGGTAAAAACAGTAGATATCGGAATCCCATTGCTTGCAATGCATTCTGCAAGAGAACTGGTGGCAGCAGCAGACCAGCAGGCATTGAAGGATCTGGTGAGCGCTTATTTTGGCTGAAAGGCAAAAAAGATACATACAGCATGAAGTATGCATTTGACAGGAGAATCAGGTGAGAAAAAAATTTTTTTCCTATGTGGCAGGGAGTGCGGCGTGTGCAGCACTCATTCTGCTTTCGGGGTGTCAGCAGACAACCAATCAATTATCCGATATTACCCGCTATGTGGAGGAGAAAATTGCAGAAGGAAAAGGCACGGAAGTAAAAAGTACAGAACAGGAGACGGACACAGAACAGGCAGCAGTTTCCGGGGAAACAGAGAAGCAGGAAGAGCCATCCGTTGAAAAGCAGTCTGTGGACTGTTATGCATATCAGACGCTTCCGGAGGAAGTACGCACTGTGTACGACGAGGTTTATGATGCGATACTCTATGAAAAAGAAGATGTGGCGCTGAGCACGTTAGACAACGAAGTCCTGCATCAGGCGTATGTTTCGGTGATGGCGGATCACGGCGGACTGTTCTGGGTATCGGGCTACACTTACACGCAGTATACCAGAGGGGAAAAGCTGGTGGATCTCCATTTTACACCAAAGTTTACCATGACGGATGCCGAGCGGATGGACATGCAGGCACAGATCGATGAGACAGTCAGTCAGATTTTGGCAGGGATCGATGCGCAAGCGCCGGATTATGACAAAGCAAAATATGTGTTTGATTATCTGGCTTCGAATGTTGCGTATAGCACAGGTGCGCCGGACAATCAGAACATCATCAGTGTGTTTGTCAATGGGGAAACGGTTTGTCAGGGATACGCTGCAGCAACGCAGTATCTTTTGGAAAAACTGGACATTCCCTGTGCAGTGGTGGCTGGAACGGCAGACGGACAGTCTCATGCATGGAATCTGGCAAAGCTGGATGGAGAGTATTACTATATTGATACGACCTGGGGAAATGCCACCTACAGCGGCGATGGAATGGGGCTGGATTCTTTTATCAATTATAATTATTTTGCAGTTACGACCGGGGAATTACAGAAAACGCATCAGCCGAATGACGATATTATCGTTCCGGTGTGTCAGGCGGTAAAAGACAATTATTATGTCCATGAAAATCTTTATTTTGACACATGGGATGCAGACAGCATCGGAAATGTATATCGGGCTGCCTATGAGCAGGGAGATGGTTTCTGCTCTGTCAGGTTTGCAGACAGGGAGCTGTACGAACAGGCATTCACCTACTTTATCACGGATCAGAAGATCGTGCATTACTGCAAAGGACTGACATCTTTATATTATCTGGAAGATTCCGACCAGAACGTGCTGACTATAAAATTTTAATAAAAAACATAATATCCTCTATACAAAGTAAAGTTTTTGTGTTAATGTTACGTAGTAATCAATACTACATGTAATAGAAAAAAGAAACTTTTGATATAATAATGAATATCACAAGGAGGCAAAATCCACTGCTCACCAGCGGGTTCGCATTTTCCTACGGAAAACAAGGAGGCTAAATCCTCTGCTCCTGTAAGGACAGTCGCATTTTGCTTCGCAAAACAAGGAGGATACTATGTATAAGATTGTAATAGACAGTTGTGGGGAATTACCGGAAGAATTAAAACAGGACGGACATTATGAGACCGTTTCATTGGAGCTGGAAGTAGACGGATGCCGTATCAGGGATGACAGCACATTTGATCAGTCAGATTTTTTGAGAAGAGTCAGAGAGAGCCTGAAAGGACCAAAGTCCTCTTGCCCGTCACCGGAGCAGTATATGGATGCTTATGAGGGCGAGGCAGACCATGTTTATGTCGTGACCCTGTCCGGCGGCTTAAGCGGCTCTTACAACAGTGCAGTGCTCGGAAAGAATCTTTATGAGGAAGAGCACGGAGATACAAAGAAAATTTATGTGTTCAATTCAAAATCAGCGTCCATCGGTGAGACAATCATCGGCATGAAGATTCAGGAATTTGAGGAAGCCGGATGCAGTTTCGACGAGGTTGTGGAGAAGGTGGAAGAGTACATCCAGTCCATGAACACCTATTTTGTATTGGAGACGTTAGAGACATTGAGAAAGAATGGCAGACTTTCCAATCTGAAAGCATTTATTGCCAATTCATTAAATATCAAGCCTGTTATGGGCTCAACAAAGGAGGGCTTAATCTGCCAGTTAGATCAGGCGCGCGGTATGAACAAAGCACTTGAGCGTATGGTGAAGGATATGATCTCAAAGACAAAAGACTGTGAGAACCGTGTTCTCGCAATCGCACACTGCAACTGCCCGGAGAGGGCAAAAGCAGTGAAGGAAAAAATCGAGAAGATTGCGAAGTTCAAAAAGATCATCATCATCAATACCGCAGGTGTCAGCAGCATGTATGCCAACGACGGCGGCGTGATCATGGCAGTATAGTCAGATGCAGACATTAACATACGAAGAAACAGTAACAGCGATTGAAAATAAAAGAAGATTTGGAAACTTAAAGGGTGTCGAGATCTCAAAGATAATGTTAGAGCAGTTAGGACACCCGGAGAAAGATTTACGCATCATACACATAGCAGGGACGAACGGCAAAGGCTCCGTCTCTGCTTTTTTGCGCTCTGTTTTTGAATGTGCAGGATTGAAAACCGGGATGTTTACTTCTCCACATCTGGTGGATTTCAGGGAGCGCATCCAGGTGCAGGGAGATATGATCTCAAAAGCGGATACCACGCGCCTTGGAAACAGGCTTCTCTCTATGGATTTTGGCGTTTGTCCGACAATGTTTGATTACTGTCTTGCAATGGCATTGCTTTATTTTAAGGAACAAAAGTGTGATGTTGTGATTTTGGAGACAGGACTTGGCGGAACGTATGATTCCACGAATGCCTGCGGAGTGCCGGATGTGACCGTCATTGCAAAAATCGGTTTTGACCATATGGCGATCCTCGGTGATACACTCGCCAAAATTGCAGCAGAGAAAGCAGGAATTATCAAGCGCGGCACAGCGCTTGTGTTAGAGAGCCAGGAAAAAGAAGCGATGGACGTGTTAAACAAAGCCGCAGAGCGTGCAGATATCAAAACTACAAAAGTCGTAAATTTAGATGAGATCAGGATCCTGCCACAAAAGGACGGAAAACAGTGTTTTTCATACGCTGGATACGATGCAGTCACAATGAAAATGCTCGGTGTGCACCAGTATGAAAATGCCGTGGCGGCAATGCTTGCAGCAGAATTATTTTTTGAAAAATATTTTGCAGGAAAAAAGAGTGTGCCGGAACGGAAAGCTTTGCAGCATGCAATCCGGGAAGGGATCGACCGGACGCAGTGGATGGGACGCATGGAGCTTGTGAGCAATGATCCGTTTTTCCTGATGGACGGTGCGCATAACAGTAACGGTGTGGAGGCGCTGAAAAAAAGTCTGGAGACAATGTATCCGGATGAAAAATTCCATTTTATCATGGGTGTCATGGCGGATAAAGATTATGGGGAGATGATCCGGGAACTTCTTCCGCTGGCACTGGATTTTAAGACAGTGACTGTGGAGAGTGAGAGGGCATTGCAGGGAGAGGCGCTCGCAGACTGCATCCGGGAAAAAGGGATCCCGGCGGAGGCGTATCGGAACCTTGAGGATGTGCTGCCGGATTTCTCAAAATCATCCGCAGAAAAGACAGTGGCATTCGGCTCACTGTATTTTATCGGGGAGATCGAAGCATTTCTGCAGGGAAAACAGTAACATGGTTTCCGGAAAATCTGGGAAAAGCAGCGTCCGTGCCTAATCATTACAGAAAAGTTACAAAATAGCATGGATTTAATATATTTTTAAAATTAATCATATGGTAATATTTATTTTTTTCATCTATAATAACAACAGTCTGTGCATATAATAAAAAAAGAAAACAGGCAGTTATTTTTTGTGAAAAACAGGTAGAGTTTTTGCAGAAAAGCACGTTGATCGTGCAGCACAAGCAGGAGAATGAGAGAAAGAATTACGTATGGTATTTAGCAGTTTTGAATTTTTGTTCCGGTTTCTGCCGGCTTTTTTAATCATATATTTTATCACACCGAAGAAGTTCCGCAATGCAGTACTCTTTTTGGGGAGCATTGCCTTCTACACCTATGGAGAGGCGCAGTATGTCCTGTTGCTGTTAGCGTCAGTCACGGTGAACTATGTGATCGCACGCAGCATGTATAAGACACCGGAGGACGGAAGAGGCAGAAGACAGGCAGTACTGCTTGTTCTGGCACTTTGCTACGATTTCGGAATGCTCTTTTTCTTTAAATACAGCGGTCTGACCACAAAGCTGCCGCTGGGGATCAGTTTTTACACTTTCCAGATCGCAGCGTATGTGATCGATGTGTACCGTGGCATTGTTCCGGCAGAAAAATCTTATGTTAACCTTGGAACCTATCTGACGATGTTTCCACAGCTGATCGCCGGACCGATCGTAAACTATACCGAGGTGAGCAGCTGCCTGAAAAGAAGGACGGTGACAGCACGGGATTTTGAGAGTGGCGTCCGTATCCTTGTGATCGGACTCGGATCCAAAGTCATTATCGCTGACCGGGTGGGAATGTTGTGGAACAACGTGCAGACGATCGGGTTTAACAGTATCTCAACGCCGTTGGCGTGGCTGGGTGCGGTCGCATATTCCATGGAGCTGTATTTTGATTTCGCAGGATATTCGATGATGGCGATCGGACTCGGAAAAATGTTAGGATTCCAGATTCCGGTAAACTTCCGTTTTCCATATATCTCAAAATCAGTGACGGAGTTCTGGCGCCGCTGGCACATTACATTGGGACGGTGGTTCCGCGATTATGTATACATTCCGCTCGGAGGAAGCCGGAAAGGCAGACTGCGGACGATGTTCAACCTTTTTGCTGTGTGGATACTGACCGCGCTGTGGCACGGGGCAGGGTATAATTTCCTGATCTGGGGCGGCATGCTGCTCGGGGCTTTATTTCTGGAAAAATTGTTTTTGCTTCCATTTTTACAGAAAAGCAAAGTGATCGGACATGTCTATCTGTTACTGTTTGTGCCTGTGACCTGGATGGCATTTACGATCACGGATGTTCAACAGCTTGGAATTTATCTGACACGTATGTTTCCGTTTGTGAATGCACATACCGGCATGGTCAATTCCATGGATTACATCAAATATCTGAAAGATTATGACAGCCTGCTGGCGATTGGAGTTCTTTTTGCAACTCCGGTTCCGGCGGTGATTTATGGAAGAATAAAGCGGGGGATGTTCGGTACGCTGGCAATTGCGGTGATCTTTGCACTCAGCATGTACTACCTTGCGGTATCTGCAAACAATCCATTTTTATACTTTAATTTTTAGATAACAGGAAGGAGCAGAAATGAAAAAAATCAGATATTGCAAAATCACCATTCTGATTTTAGCTGGCTGGGCAATCCTGTCAGCGATAGGATTTCTGGGAAAAGATACGATTTACAGCCGTTATACGGTCGATCCGGTAAAAACACCGTACTTTGTTCTGGTCATGCAGGGCATACACGATGGGATTTATCCATGGAGCAGCGACCATGAGTCACTCTGGGATAAATGGGAACATCTGGCAGAACTGAGAAGAGATGAGGAGCAGATCTCCGCGACTGAGAGCACAGAACCTGCCGCAGAGGGAACGGAGAGTATGGTAGAAACGGAGGCAGTGGCTGAGACAGAGCAGGAGGAAGTAAGAAGCTTTCACCCGGTGGACGCCGGGTACTTCTCAGACGCAGTGTTTATCGGTGATTCGAGAACCGTGGGACTTCATGATTACGGCGGACTCGATGACAGCACTTTTTATGCGACCGTCGGCATGAATGTATACAACCTCTGGACAGAAAAGTTCTGTGAAGTGGACGGGGAAAAAGTGACATTAGAGGAAGCGCTTAAGGCAAAAAAATACGGGAAAATCTATTTCCAGATCGGAATCAATGAGATGGGAAGGGGAACGCTGGATGGCTTCATGACAGCCTATGAGGATTCTGTGGAAAAATTCCGGGAACTGCAGCCGGACGCTGTAATCTTCGTTCAGGGGATCATGAAGGTTGCAAAAGAAAAAAGTGATAAAGATCCGATTTTTAACAATGTGGGGATCGAGCAGCGGAATGAGCGGATCGCTGCACTCGCAGACGGAAAAAATATCTTTTACATTGACATGAATGAGGTTGTATGTGACGAGGAAGGCAACTTAAAGAGCAGTCTGACTTTCGACGACATTCATCTGTATGGTTCCAAATATGGAATCTGGGTGGATTACCTGAAGGAGAATGGAATCTGAAAAAACGCTATGGTGCAGGAAATAGCATCATAGCGTTTCTTTTAATCGTTTTTCTCAAAAATCGTGAAGGTATTTTTGTTGAATTCCAAAATGTCGGCATCTCTCAATTTGCACAATTCATTGGACATGGCAGAGCGGTCGACAGAGAGATAGTCGGCAAGCTGCTGGCGGTTGAATGGAATGGTAAAGGTTGAAGCATTGGCTTTTTTTGACTCCATGGACAGGTAGGAGAGCAGTTTCTCTCTGGTGGTGCGCTTGGACATATGTTCTAACTTGCGGTTTAACTGGAAATTTTTCCGGGACACTAACGTTAGAAGATTGCGGATCAGCCGGTTGTGAAACGCACAGGCAGATGGGCAGACTGTCAGAATCTTAGAGACCTCCAGAAACAAAATGCGGCAGGTGGAAGCAGCAAAAATATTCATTTCCAGCGGTTCAGTGGAATTGATCGCATAGGCTTCCCCGAAAATATCGCCCGGGGCACATTCTGCCATCAGATTGGCATTGCCCCAGAAGTCCTCTTTTACAATGTGTACACTCCCCTCCAGTACAATGCCGATGCCTGTGATGGTTTCCCCATAGGAAAAAATGATCTCGTCTTTGGTAAATGTCGTCTCCCGTGCAGAGAGGCAGGAGAGCATGTCCCTGATCTCATCGGTTGTGATCCCTGTGAATACAGAGGTCTGTAATAAAAGCAGATCGTCGTTTGTCATAGAAACTCCCTTCAAATGTATGTTCGTAGAATAAAACATAATTACGTTGTAAAAACAACGGAAAAATTTTCTTTATTATATTAGTATGCACATAGAAAGTCAAATGAAACAAATAATAGATATGCAGACAACAGGAGGAATGGAAGATGGTAAGAAGAATTATAGAGATCGACGAGGAAGCATGTGTAGGATGTGGTCTTTGCGCAGAGGCATGTCATGAGGGAGCAATCGCGATGGTGAATGGAAAAGCGAAGCTTATGCGCGATGATTATTGTGACGGTCTCGGCGACTGTCTGCCTGCCTGTCCGGTAGATGCGATCCATTTTGTGGAGCGTGAGGCGGCAGCTTATGATGAGAAGGCAGTGGAAGAACATAAAAAGAGCAAAGAGGTGGCAAAGACACCATGCGGATGTCCGGGAAGTCAGGCGAGAGCCATCCGGAGAGAGGCAGATGCAGACAGAAGCGCAGAGCTGCAGACGGCAGGAGAAATCCGTTCCGAACTGACACAGTGGCCGGTACAGATCAAGCTTGCACCGGTCCGTGCGCCATACTTTGACGGCGCAAAGCTGCTGATCGCAGCGGACTGCAGCGCATACGCCTATGGAGATTTCCACCGTAAATTTATCCGCGGCCATGTGACACTGATCGGGTGTCCAAAGTTAGATGATGTGGACTATTCTGAAAAGTTGACAGAAATTATCAAAAACAATGACATCAAATCTGTTACAATAACACGTATGGAAGTGCCTTGCTGTGGAGGAATTGAGATGGCTGCGAAAAAAGCACTGCAGAACAGTGGAAAATTCATTCCATGGCAGGTAGTGACCATTTCTACGGACGGAAAAATTCTGGAATAACAGTAAAATTCTGCGGTTGTCTCCATTTACAGGAGCTATTTCGGAAAAAAGAAAGAGAGGACGAAAATATGAGTGAAACAAGCGTAAATCAGAGAAAAGTGGCAATGATCGGATGCGGTTTTGTAGGATCTGCAACAGCATTTGCATTAATGGAAAGCGGTCTGTTTTCCGAGATGGTTCTGATCGATGCTGATAAAAACAGGGCAGAGGGAGAGGCGCTGGACATCAGCCATGGACTTCCTTTTGCAAGACCAATGAAAATCTATGCCGGAGATTATGATGATATTGTGGATGCAGCGATCATCATCGTGACAGCAGGCGCCAATCAGAAACCGGATGAGACAAGATTAGACCTTGTCCAGAAAAATGTTGGTATTTTCAAATCCATCATTCCGGAAATTGCAAAAAGAAACTGCGGAGGAATCCTGCTGATCGTTTCCAATCCGGTGGATATCCTGACCTACACGGCATTGAAATTGTCTGGTTTCCCGGAAAACCGGGTGCTTGGCTCCGGAACGGTGTTAGATACTGCAAGATTAAAATACAACCTTGGAGAGCATCTGAATGTGGACAGCCGGAGTGTACACGCATTCATCATCGGCGAACACGGCGACAGCGAACTTGCAGCATGGAGCAGCGCCACTGTTTCGGGTGTGCCGATCAATACATTCTGCGAGATGCGCGGACACTTCAACCATGACGAAGCGACCGAGCGTATTGCAGAGAATGTAAAAAACAGTGCTTACGAGATCATTGCAAAGAAAAAGGCGACCTACTTTGGAGTTGCAATGGCAGTGCGCAGAATCTGCGAGGCGATCATCCGCGACGAAAAATCCATTTTACCGGTATCGAATCTGATGCACGGAGAATTCGGGATTTCCGATATTTCCTTAAGCATGCCGGCAATCGTGGGAGCGCACGGTGTGGAAAACCGGATCCCGATCACTCTCGATGAGGAGGAAACAGAAAAACTGCAAAGTTCTGCCGGCACTTTAAAGAAAATTATTGAAGAAGTGTTATAAAAAATGATAGAATGAAAGAAAAAGCCAGACATATTTTGTGTTTGGCTTTTCTTAAGTCTGGAGAGAAAAACATGGAAAAAATATTAATCTATCAGGTAAAAGAAAAAGAAGCGGTAAAACAGCTGCTTGCGCCAATGAAAATCCGCCTGGAGGAGATCAAAACCACAGATTTGCGGCAGAGTATCGGGGATCTCGCAGAGGGAAAAAAGAACATGCTCACAGCACCATTTACCGGCAGTGCACCACGGGAGAGCCTTATGGTATTCTGCGGTGTGAATGAAAAGCATTTTGACAAAATACTGTTTGAACTGCGCCGGAAACAGATTCCGGTTGACTATAAAGCAGTCCTCACACCATCGAACCGGAAATGGAGTGTGCTTATGCTTATGCTGGAACTTACGAAGGAGAAAAACAGCTTCCGGCAGGGAAACTGAAACGGAATAGGGACAGATCCGAACCGGAAATGGACAAGCGTGCAGATTCTTGTATGAAATGTAAAAATATGGTAACATAATGATATATGTCTGCGTACAGAGACAGTATCTGACGGCAGACTGCGAATGGAAATACGATATTTCACACGAAGGAGAATGAAAAATGGAACATTTCATGAATCTGGTGTTGATCAAAAATATATATATTGGTATTCCAATGGCTGCACTCATATGCTATCTGTTTTTATTATTCTGTTTTCTGAATGTTGCAGAGAAATCATCAGAAGTAAGAGATCTCAAGGCAATACTGTCGGCATTATTGTCCTGGACAGGCGGCGCTGTGCTCATGAGACTGCAGATCAGCCCGGGGATACAGTTCTGGTATCATGTATCACTGATGGGACTTTTTACGATCCCGATACTGATATATGGATTTTTGTTCCATTATCTTGACATCCGGGGAAAGGACAGATTTCTGGATGGCTGTATGGCTGTGACGGTGTCAGTTGTCCTGCTGAATGTTTTTACCGGTTGTATTCTCCCACCGCCGGAAGTGCAGATCATGGCGAATGGCGGTATATCCTACCATTATCATGCAAAAACAGGCATCTGGTTGCTGGCAGCAGCAGAGATAATTCTGTTAGTGTATGTAACGCTGCTTGCCCATAAAAAAATCGGGGGACAATTAGAGTACCGGAAAAAACTCGGCCCATTATTAATAGGAACACTGCTCATCATGGGTGGAAATATTCTGTGCGTGATGCCATGGAGCGGTGATTTCCCATTCGATACCCTTGGCGGAGTGGGAATGGCGGTCTGTTTTGTATACATTATTTATAAACAGTATCTGTTCTCATTCTCCATGCGTGCGACAACAGGTGCCGTATATTTGATCGCAGTAGTTGTAGCGTTTCTTCCAATGATTATTTTGGAGCCAAACATTGACCATGTGATCGGCCAGACGGACAGCTTTACCAAACAGTTTATCACAGTGTTTGTCGTTCTGCAGTGCCTCTGGATGGTGCTGGTCATGAGCTATGCCAGAAAATGGCTGGAGCGTATCCTGTACCAGAAGAAAAAGCACATTGTGGAGAGCCTTGTGGAATTTCAGGATATGGCGGCTTCAATCCTGAATAAAAAAGAACTGTACCAGAGAATCCGAAGCACCGTCAGTTCGGCGGTACCGGACTCGTGTGCACGTATTTTTGAAAAAAGAGATGACCATTTTGTGGAGTGTACGGCAGACGGAGACCGGGTGCTGGACACAGAGGAGGAGGCAAGGCTGAGGTCATTCTGCGGCACCGGCGGCATTCATAAAAAACCGGAGATCGCAGTTTTTAAGTATGACGATAAAATTTATGGATTTTTATATGTGGAGCTTCACAGAAAAAACAGGCTGATCTATGATGAGGCGGACTGTATCCGGCAGATCGCAAACAGCGTATCCGGCGCATTAAAAAATATCAGTGCCTATGAAAAAGTATATCAGGTGTCCATTCATGATGAACTGACAGGTCTGTATAACCGCAGCTATTGCAGTGAATTTATGAAAAATCTGGACATAAAGGAACATCCGATAGGAATGATATATCTGGATATGGATAACTTTAAGTTATACAATGATCTGTACGGCGAGGAGACCGGAGACCAGATCCTGAAGTGGAGCGCATCCCAGGTGCAGAACCTCTGCAGTGACAAAATGTCGGTATTCCGTGTCGGTTCCAATGAATTTCTTATTATTGCGAAAGAAAGCAGAAAAGAAATACTATTGTCGTTTGCGCGGCTGATACAGAATACGATATTAGAACAGAAAGAAGATAAGCCAAAAGTCATCCAGCCGATTACGTTCAGCATTGGAATCGCATGGGACAAAAACATGGCAGAAAGTGCAAGAAAATTATTCCGCCAGGCAAGACGGGCAGCCTTCTATGCAAAAGGAAATGGTAAAAACCGTATCGAGATTTACGAGAAGAGTTTTGAGGGACAGGAACAGAGCAGGGAGAAAGGTTATGAGCAGGTAACGCCGACGATTTTTGCGCTGATGGCAGCAGTTGATGCCAAGGATTCGTTCACCTTTGAACACTCTGAGAATGTTTCCGGGTATGCGATGAAGCTTGCAGCAAAAATGGGGCTTCCAAAGGATGATATCCAGACTGCAAAAGTGGCAGGTCTGCTCCATGATATCGGAAAAATCGGTATCCCGGAAAGCATCTTAAAGAAGAAGGGCAAACTGACAGATGAGGAATACGAGGTAATGAAAACTCATGTGGAGAATTCCATTGAGATGATCCATTTCCTCCCGAATATGAACTATGTCATTCCGGCGGTTTTATCCCATCATGAACGCTATGATGGAAAAGGCTATCCGGGCGGTGTCAAGGGAACGGACATCCCGCTTTTAGGCAGGATCCTTGCAGTGTGTGACAGCTTTGATGCAATGGTGTCCCGGAGGGCTTATAAGGATGCCTTAAGCGTGGAGTATGCGATCGGGGAATTAGAAAAAGGAAAAGGCACGCAGTTTGATCCGGATGTCGCAGAAGCATTTATTGAATTGATCGAGGAAGATCCTTCGTTTCAGGTGAAGGCTTCGTGATATCTTTTCCATACGATATGCATTGATGGCAAGGGAGAAAAGAAGAAAAACAGAGAGCAAAATATGGATAAAATATAGTGTATCATTGATTCAGCCGCCACATTTGTGGTGGCTTGTTTCCTCTTATGTGTCAGAAGAAATAGTTTCTACTTCCTGTTGGGATAAACCTGAAAATTTTGCAACCTCTTCTATAGTAAATTTGTTCGATTGCAGCATTCTTCTGGCAGTTTCAATTGCAGCATGGTTTTGTCCTTCGGAAAATCCAGATTCACGACCTTCAGAAAATCCAGATTTATGTCCTTCGGAAAATCCGGTTTCATGTCCGGATTTTTCACCATCAGAAAAACCGGCTTCATACTCAGCCTTTCGCAATTTCTTCTCTTCCAATTCTTTATCATATTCAAAAATACTCATACTGATAACCTCCGCACGATTTTTGGAAAGAAATTCTGCAAGAATCCCTTCCTTTATGCATTCGTCAACAGCACATTCTACAGCCTGATTCAGAGACATGTTGGCAGCATAGTGCCGTACTCTGGCGACATATTGCGCATATTCTTTCAAAGTGCTGCAATGTTGCATCAATTCAGCATTATGTCCTTCGTTTACATTTAATACAGTGACAGTCAATTCAAGCTTTGGTTCGCCTGACAGATTTTCAAATGCTGAAGAAAGCTTAAGTTCAGTGCAGTCAGACAATATCGTTGAACCATTATAAAACTCAATAAAATTCGGCGCAGGAATTTTTTGCAAAGTAGAAGAATAGAGAGATTTCTTATCCACGAGTTTCTGATATTCGTTACTAATATAGAATAAATCCCGAAGAGGGATATTTGGATTGTAGGTTGACTGGTGCTCGTACAGATATAAATTAGTATCAATGATAAATGCCAGGTCATTTTTCATACCCATGTAGATTGCATTTTCTAATGTGACGATTTCCAAGTCATCAGGATTTTTATAATCTCTCTGATTTACTGCGTTGTAGAGTGAAAGCAGGTTCTTACGGTTGGAAAATAACATCCGAAAAACGGTGTCCTTATAATTCCGGTTGGCTGCGGGAACTTTAACTGTGAAAGTTTTCTTTGTGTTTTGTAGTTTTCTTTTTTGTTTTGCCATAAATGATTCCTCCTGAGAGCGGCAGGGCAGTTAGAAAACTGTCCAGGCAGGAGAAAACTATATTTCTGATATCCGTCTCCTGCTTTTAAATTCGTTAATGGGTAATTGAAAGCATAGATACGAATGAATTACGGAGATTATCAGGGATAATCAGCCGTTTCCAGAATATAGATGGCATATGCACCATAAAGATTTTGTAAAATATGCTTTCTGTCATTGTAACATGAGGGATATTTGCAGGCAAGCAGAACTTTATAACATTTGTCATCTTTTTTTGCATATTATATTTGATTTTCTTTTAAAAATCCCCCTTGACAACCATCTCCAAGCGTGTATAATAACCAATGCAGCTTAAAAATGCAAACAATTTGCAAATGCACACAAAGTGCAAAAACAAATAATTTGCAATTTAGTATACGAGACAATAGAACACACAAATGCGGGAGGCGTTTGCTATGATACACATTTTAGAACATACATTATCACACACGATCGAGGACAGCGTGAAGCTGCTTCCATTTCTGTTTTTCACTTATTTATTAATGGAATTGTTAGAGCACACGACAGGCGGAAAAGTGCAGAACAAGATCAAAAATGCAGGGAAAGTCGGACCGCTGTGGGGTGGACTTCTTGGAATTATGCCGCAATGTGGTTTCTCGGCAGCAGCGTCCAGCCTTTATGCCGGACGAGTCATTACGGTTGGAACGCTGCTTGCGGTATTTTTATCTACGTCGGATGAGATGCTTCCGATTTTTATTTCCGAGGCGGTCGCACCGGCAACAATCATTAAAATTCTTGGTGCAAAAGTCTGCATTGCGATTGTTTCGGGATTTCTTGCAGAACTGGTTTATGTGAATATTTTAAAAAAGAAAGAAAAAGACATGGACATCCATGTGGTATGCGAGGAAGAGCACTGCAGTTGTGAGGATGGTGTCTTGAAGTCGGCGTTAAAACACACGTTCAAGATTTTTGTATACATTCTGCTTATCACGTTTATGCTGACATTCGTGATCGAATTGATCGGCGAAGACCAGCTTGCGGTAGTATTTCAGGACATTCCGGTGGTGGGAGAGATGATCGCAGCACTTGTGGGACTGATTCCAAACTGCGCATCTTCGGTGGTGATCACAGAGTTATATTTAAGCGGAATTATCGGAGCAGGAGCGATGATGTCAGGACTTTTGGTAAATGCAGGAGTTGGACTTTTGGTTTTGTTCCGTTTGAACCGCAATTGGAAGCAGAATGCCGGAATTATGGCAGCACTCTATGGCTTTGGTGTTGTCTGGGGCGTGATCATTGAGTTACTTGGGATTGTATTTTAACAGATGTAGATGAATAATTGATACGCGGAAGTATGAAATTAAGAGGAAAGAGTTAAAAATTGTATCTGCTACAGTGAAAGCATATACGATAGTGTCAAATGACCTATGAAAAAACTGAGCAAAAGAAAAAGGCTCAGATGAACCTTGAAAACTGTAGATCTTTTAGGTTGTGGTAGCCCACCGCCACCCTTGACGGTACGAAAAAGAACTGCTGTAGGTTAATCACCGACGGCGAAGAACTCAAGAACAGTTAGAGTTTTTCCGTCGATTACAGCAGTGTAGCAGTTCTTTTTCGTGCCATCAAGGGCACACCGCTTTGCGGTGGCTGGGATAATTACCTCTGGCTCTGAATCTAAGAACAGTTAG
>ERZ772878.364-NODE-364-length-51831-cov-18.4045_pt1 | contig 51831 bp, 43 predicted proteins | sample MGYA00580578_ERZ772878 | MGnify/ENA primary metagenome ERZ772878 (study PRJEB29015, sample SAMEA2737686) | human gut metagenome | biome: human gut; feature: human-associated habitat; material: faeces | place: China | collected 2012 ...
TGATTTGATTCAACTTCATACACCTTCAAAGGGACATAGCGGAAGTGATATGAGTATGATGCGCGAGTTTGTTCGTATGGTTGGAGAAGGAAAAACAGGAAAAACAGATGCGTCAGTTTCTGTGGCAAGTCATTTGATGGCTCTTGCAGCTGAAGAAGCCAGAATTAGAAAAACTGTGATTGATTTTGAAGAATACAGCGCCTACGAGACAAAATAGAAATTGAAAACTATAAAATGATGAAGGGATTTATCCTCAGCATTTATGGGAAGGGAGTAAGTGATGAATAGAGTATCAGAAGAACAGTTGAAAGAAGCAATTAATGGATTTCAGTTTGAAGGTAATCTTATTAGTATCAAGCCCTATGGAAGTGGACATATCAATGACACTTATTTGTTGACGTATGAGATTGGAAAAATGGGATCAATAAGAGTGATTTTGCAAAGAGTGAATCAGGAGATTTTTACTAACCCAGTTGAATTAATGCAGAATATTGAAGGCGTCACAACATACTTAAAGAAAATAATAAAGAAAAATGGAGGAGATCCAGAGAGAGAAACATTAAATTTGATTCCGGCAAAAGATGAAAAATATTATTTTGTGGATTCCAAAGGAGAGTACTGGAGATCTTATAAGTATATCACAGATGCAACAAGCTATGATCTTGTAGAAAATCCGAAAGATTTTTATGAAAGCGCAGTAGCATTTGGACATTTTCAAAAATTATTGTCAAATTATCCAGCAGAAACACTGAATGAAACAATTAAGGGATTTCATGATACAGAATCTAGATTGATTGCATTTAAGGAGGCTGTTGAAAAAGATAGCTTTGGCCGTGCAGCAAAAGTACAAAAGGAGATTCGGTTTGTCCTTGAGCGTGAAGAAATATCAAGTGTTTTTGGAAAACTATTGGCAAAAGGTGAGATCCCATTACGAGTAACACATAATGATACAAAGTTAAATAATATTATGATAGATTACGCTACAGGAAAAGGACTCTGTGTAATAGATTTAGATACGATTATGCCAGGACTGGCGATGAATGATTTTGGCGATTCTATTCGCTTTGGTGCGAGTACAGCAGCAGAGGATGAAAAAGATTTAGAGAAGGTTACTTGTAGTATGGAGTTATTTGAACTTTATACGAAAGGTTTTCTTGAAGAATGTAGAGAACAATTGACAACAAAAGAAATAGAACTTTTGCCAATGGGAGCTAAGGTGATGACTTTTGAATGCGGAATACGATTCCTGACGGATTATCTGGAAGGAGATCATTATTTTAAGATTCATAGAGAAGACCATAATCTTGATAGATGTCGAACACAATTTAAGCTTGTTACAGACATGGAAAAGAAATGGGATTTAATGCAGAAGATTGTTGCAAAATACCAATAACAAGGGAAAATATATATGAGAAATATTGTATTTCATAAAGAGACAAAGACATTTCATTTATATAATGATCAGATAAGCTATATTATGTGCGTATTAGAAAACGGACATATGGGACAGATTTATTACGGAAAGAAAATCCATGATAAGAAGAATTTTTCTTATCTGGTGGAGAAAATAGAACGTCCGATGACCTCCTATGTATATGAAGGGGACAAAAGTTTTTCATTGGAGCATATTCGACAGGAATATCCGGTATATGGGACAACGGACTATCGTCATTCTGCAATTGAAATATTACAGAAAAATGGAAGCAGAATCTCAGATTTTAAATATAATGGATATGAGATTGTACCAGGAAAGCCAAAACTTCAAGGACTTCCAGCTATTTACGCAGAGTCTGAAGAAGAAGCAATGACACTTAGGATCTTTTTGAAAGATTCTCTTACAGGGGTTGTAGTGGAGTTGCTGTATACTATTTTTTCTGAATACGGTGCAATTGCAAGAAGTGTCCGTATAAAAAATACGGGAGAAATGCCGGTACATTTGCTTACAGCAATGAGTTTGAATTTGGATCTTCCGGATAAAGATTATGTTTGGATGCAACTGTCTGGTGCATGGGCCAGAGAGCGACATGTGAAGATGAGGACTTTGGAACAGGGAATCACAGCAATTGATAGTATGCGTGGAAATTCTTCACATGAACAGAATCCGTTTATGGTTCTTAAAAGAAAAAATACAGATGAATCTATGGGAGAGGCAATCGGATTTAGTTTCATTTATAGTGGGAATTTTAGAATCCAGGCAGAAGTAGATACACATGATGTGACACGAATTACAGTAGGGATTAATCCAAATGGATTTGACTGGAAATTAGAATCAGGAGACCGTTTTCAGACACCGGAAGCGGTGATGCTTTATTCGGATAATGGACTTAATGAGATGAGTCAGAACTTCCATAAATTATATGCAAAACATCTTGCGCGAGGATATTGGCGTGATCGTGTAAGACCAATATTGAATAATAATTGGGAAGCAACGTATTTTGATTTTACTGAAGAACGGTTGGTAAAAATTGCAGAGAAAGCAAAAGAATGTGGCATTGAATTATTTGTTCTCGATGATGGATGGTTTGGTAAACGTAGAAACGATCGAGCTGGTTTGGGAGATTGGATAGTAAACAAAGAGTTACTTCCGAATGGAATTGAAGGTCTTGCAGAGCGTATAGAAAATCTTGGTATGCAATTTGGTTTATGGATCGAACCAGAGATGGTGAATAAGGATTCAGATCTGTATCGTCAACATCCGGATTGGATTGTACAAACACCAGGAAGAACGAATTCACATGGACGTAATCAATATGTATTAGATTTTTCAAGAAAAGAGATTGTTGATTATATTTATACGATGATTTCAAAGATTCTTTCAAAAGCAAAAATCTCATACATAAAATGGGATATGAACAGAAGTATTACAGAATGTTATAGTATTGCTTATCCAGCAGAACGGCAGGGAGAAATCTTCCATCGTTATATACTTGGAGTGTATGACCTGTATGAAAGATTAACCTCTGAATTTCCAAAAATCTTATTTGAGTCTTGTGCAAGTGGGGGAGGACGCTTTGATCCGGGAATGCTTTATTATGCACCACAAGGATGGACAAGCGATGATTCTGATGCAATTGAAAGACTGAAAATTCAATATGGAACGTCGATGTGTTATCCAATCAGTAGTATGGGAAGTCATGTTTCTGTAATACCGAATCATCAGGTTTTTCGAAATACACCGTTACATACAAGAGCAAATGTAGCCTATTTTGGAACATTTGGTTACGAGTTGGATTTGAATAAATTATCTGATTTTGAAATTGAAGAGGTAAAGGCACAAATCCTATTTATGAAAAAGTATCGTCAGTTGATACAGTTTGGAACATTTTATAGATTGAAAAGTCCATTTGAAGGAAATGAAACTATTTGGATGGTAGTCAATGAAGAGAAAACAACAGCACTTGTAGGATATTACCGTGTATTAAATGGTGTGAATATGCCATACAGCAGAATAAAGCTGCAGGGACTTGATCCAAATAAACTTTATAAGAATTTATCAGCAAATACAGAGAATTATGGAGATGAGTTGATGAATTGGGGACTGATCACGACAGATGTAACAGCAGGGCAAGTTCCGGGAAATGTAACGCCATGCACTGATTTTGAATCAAGAATTTATATATTACAAGAAAAAGTTGAATAGTTAGTTTTCTTTCATCCCTTCTTTTAGAAATTGCCTCTCGGTTGAAATAGCCGGGAGGCGTTTTTTTGAAATTATACTTTTAGCGTAGAATTAATTTCACGTAGGCAGATGCGTTCCATCTATATTTTCAAAATTCCCTAATTTTTGGAATAATCTATTTGGGTATATGTTAGATGGCGTAAACATCACTTATGTTTAACAGTTATATACAGATTCGAGGGAATGGGGAGCGAAATCCCCATCAAGATTGCCAGGTAGCCTGATTTCCAAAAGGAAATTAGAGTTACTCAAGGGCGCATCTTGCCCTAAAAGTTATCGTTGTATTTTCTAATCAAAGAATTATCATAGTATCACCGTCAGATTCTTATCACCTGTTTTTTTGAAACTTCAGTATCGATGGTTGTATAAGCCCCTTGAAACGTTTCTATATATGAAGGCCTTAAAATCTTGCCTTTGAGAATCAGCCATCGGTAAAACTGACAGAAAAAAATTAAAAAGGGGTGATGCAAGCTTTGGGATATGACGAAATGGATGTGAAAGAGTTATTGTCTGAAGCAATCGGTAATGGTATTATAACATTAGATGATGTGCGGAAGAAAATGGCTATGATGAGAAGAAGAGATATTTTAAAAGCGCACAAATATAAAATATGGCAAGGAAAGGATGGAAAGTGGTATACACATTTTTATGATGAGACGAAAGCAGATCATAGGCGATTAGTCAAAAGAAGTACACAAAAGGAACTGGAAAATCTGATCGTAAATACTTACTGTGAAGAGAATGCAGAGGATGAGATTACACTTACGACAGTCTATCCGATGTGGTTACAATATTTTCAGCTTCATACTTTGAAGTCGGCATCGGTAAAACGTTATTCTACAGAATGGTCGAGATTTTACGAAGGAACTAAAATTGCAACAATACCCTTGAAGAAATTCAATAAGTTGATGTTGGATGAGTGGGCTCATGGAATGATAAAAACAAATCACATGACTAAAAAACAGTATTATACAATGTCATTTATCATGAGGCATTGCATGGAGTATGCGATTGACAGAGGTTTTATCAATTCCAATCCATTTGCACAGGTCAAGATTAATGCAAAGATGTTTCGTAAGGAAAAGAAGAAATCAGATGAGACGCAAGTTTATTTGGAAAACGAACAGCTGCTAATCATAGAAGAGGCATGGAAAGAGTATGAAGAAAATCCGGATAACACAACATCGTTAGCAGTGATCCTTCAGTTTTATCTAGGGGTTCGTCCGGGAGAACTGGTTGCACTGAAAGAGAGTGACGTGAGCCGGGATCATATTCATATCCAACATATGGAAACAAGCTACTATACAGAGGGACCGGATGGGAAATTTAGAAAAACATCTAGAGAAGTTGTGGAACATACAAAGACAGATGCCGGTGACAGGGAAATTCCTTTGATTGAAAAAGCGAAGCTGGTCATTAAACTTGCAATGGCTGCGAATGAGAGAAATGGCTGCTCAGGTTCTTATTTATTTATGAATCAGGGAAAGAGAATTACGGAAAATGCAATCGCATGTCGTTTGAGAAAATACTGTAAGTATCTTGATATTCCATACAGAAGTCCTCATAAAGTGAGAAAGACGGTGATCTCATCGATGATTGACGAAGGAATCAATATTAATACAGTCAGAAAGATCATTGGACATGAGGATGAAAGAACAACTTATAACAATTATTGTTATGACAGAAAACGTCCTGAAGAGATTGTCAGTCAGCTGGATCGTGCATTGGATAAGAATTATAACCGTAAAAATGTGATTGATTTCCCGAATGGGAGAGAAAAAATAACAGAGGTAACCAAAAATGGGCAAATTTCAGATAACAAAAAAAGACGAGAAATCCTTATAAAATAAGGCTTTCTCCTACTTTTCAACCATGCGGAAGAGGAGACTTGAACTCCCACAGGATAAAACTCCCACTAGAACCTGAATCTAGCGCGTCTGCCATTCCGCCACTTCCGCTCGACACAAACTATCTTATCATAGAGCGAACGGTTTGTAAAGCCTAAAAAATAAATTCTATATATTGTTTGAATAATTTCGATTTATCAGAAAATTTTAATAAAGTTTTTATTGACTCCGTGATGGATTTGTATTATAGTTTCTCGTTGATATTTTGAAGAAAAATAACAGTGGGAGGAAGAGATATATGACATTTTATCAGGAGTTACAGCTTAGTTCAGTTGCATCTAAGCAGCTGATCAAAGCGACAGAAGACAAGAAGGAAAGACGTAGACACATTCTTATTTATAATTTTAAGGTCTATCTTGTAATGGCGTTTTGTGTGGCAGTGGTTTCTTTATACAGTCATTTCACAGGGAATAACAACAGTGTAGTAGGCGTTACAGTGCTTCTTGCGGTGCTTGTTCTTCGACAGGCAGATTTTGGAATTCGTACAACGCACGGATTGGCCTCCATCGTCGGAATCTTTGGAATATTGATTGCAGGACCGAAGCTTTCGAATATGGTGTCACCGGTTCCGGCATTTTTTATTAATATAGTATGTATTTTGCTTCTTATGATTCTGGGATGTCACAATGTGATCATGTACAATCATTCTACATTTGTTCTTGGATATCTTCTTCTCCAGGGATATGATGTGACCGGACAGGAGTACTTGTATCGCGTGGCTGGCCTTTTGGTTGGAATGGTATTATGTATGGCAATCTTCTATAAGAATCAGAAGAACAGACCGTATAGAAGATCATTTCTTGATTTGTTCCGCGAGTTCAATATTAACTCCGCAAGAAACAGATGGTACATTCGTCTTTCATTAGTTGTTTCCAGTGCAATGTTATTCATGTCATTGCTTGGACTTCCGAGAGCAATGTGGGCGGGGATCGCAAGCATGTCTGTTTGTCTTCCATTCCCGGATGACTGCAAAGAGCGGGCAGGTAAGAGAGCTGCATTTAATATAGTAGGATGTCTGTTATTTGCTATCCTGTATTTGCTGCTTCCGGAGTCAATGTATCCATACATCGGAATGATCGGAGGAATTGGAGTCGGATATTCTGCAGGGTATGCATGGCAGACAGCATTTAATACATTTGGCGCATTGTCGATTGCGTCCGGCTTATTCGGGATGCCGTATGCTGTTGCACTTCGTATTGGGGCAAATGTATTCGGTGCGGCATACACAATGGCTTGCAATAAGATTCTGCCGAGGCTGGCAGCAGTGTTTGAGCAGAGAAGAGAACAGGTTAGTGAATGACACTCCATTTTTCGTACAAACGCTCCAGTGACCATGCGGCATTTGCCGGGCTGGTGGAAGGGAGTACAAGGATCTCTCTTCCTGTCAGCGGCTGCTGATATTTCTTATAAAGAGCTCCGGCTTTATTTCCATTTGCATAGATTTGTCGAATCCGACAGTGATTTAAAATCTGATTCAGATCGGTTGGTGTCACATTTTTGATACTGCTGTCACTGGAGCCTTTGATGTCGCAGCTTTGGATGACATCCCAGATGGCGATATGGTGACGGAGCAGCATGGAAGTTTTCTCCTCAATTGTCTGCGGAGTTTCTTCTTTACAAAGCTTCGCCAACAATTTCCAGAATCGATTTTGTTTATGTCCGTAGTAGAAATTATTTTCCCGGGATTTTACAGAAGGAAGAGTTCCAAGAATCAGAATCTCGGAGTCTTCATTATATATTGGTTCAAAGGAATGGGTGATGTGTTCATATTCCATGGTTGTGCTCACTTTCTGATGGTTTGGAGTAAGTTTTATAACAAGTATAGTGTCTTGAGAAGATTGTGTCAATGATACTGTGTACTCTATCGTACTCTATCCACATTTACACAAAGGTTGCTTTTACCTGCGTAATGGATTATACTAGATAGACAGGAAATCTTGAAAACGGAGGATTTTACAATGAAAATTGCAGTAACTTATGACAACGGAAATATTTTCCAGCATTTTGGAAAGACAGAGACTTTCAAAGTGTACGAAGTGGAAGATGATAAGGTGGTTTCCAGTGAAGTAATCGGTTCTAATGGGGAAGGACACGGAGCACTGGCAGGACTGCTTGCAGGACAGAACGTAGATGTTCTGATCTGTGGTGGAATCGGTGGCGGAGCTCAGACAGCACTTGCAGAGGCTGGTGTTGAATTGTGTTCAGGTGCTCAGGGAGATGCAGATCAGGCAGTAGAGGCATACCTGAAAGGTGAGCTCGTATCCAGAGGAGCTACATGTGATCATCATCACCATGAGGAAGGACATTCCTGCGGAGATCATGAAGAGGGACATTCTTGTGGAAGCAGCTGCGGTGGCGGATGCGGATCACACACTACAATGGAAGGAAAGAATGTTGGAAAGAAATGCCGTACACATTACAAAGGAACATTCAATGACGGAACTCAATTTGATTCTTCTTATGACCGTGGAGAGCCGCTTGAGTTTGTATGTGGTGTAGGACAGATGATCAAAGGATTTGACGCAGCAGTAGCTGATATGGAAGTTGGTCAGGTAGTAGACATCCATCTGATGCCGGAAGAAGCTTACGGAATGCCGAATCCGGAAGCTATCTTTACAGTAGAGATCGCAGAGCTTCCGGGATCTGAGGATCTTGAAGTAGGACAGCAGCTGTATCTGTCCAATCAGTATGGACAGCCATTCCCGGTAAAGGTAACAGCTAAGGAAGAGACAACAATTACTTTCGATGCAAACCATGAGATGGCAGGAAAAGAACTGAACTTCAAGATTGAGCTTGTATCAGTTGAATAAAAAGTGAATAGAAGTAATTAGAATTCCAGTAAGAAGTATCTAATAAGAAACATAGAAAGAGGGCAGTGATTCAACGATTGAGAAATCGTGAAGTACTGCCCCCTCTCTTTAAGTGCGGGTAAGCATTTAAATTGTTACTGATTTACACTATCACTCACAATCTTTCCATCCATAATGCGGACAACGCGGTCTACCTGATTGGCAATTTCATCATCATGTGTAATAATAATAACTGTTCTTCCAGATTCATGAAGGTCTTTCAGAATATTCATGATCTCGATAGTCGACTTACTGTCCAGGTTACCGGTCGGCTCATCAGCAAGGATGATCGGCGGCTGCGCGGCAATTGCTCTGGCTACAGCAACACGCTGCTGCTGTCCACCGGAGAGCTGGTTCGGTCTGTGATCCATACGATTTTCCAATCCAACTTTCGACAGCGCTTCCCCTGCAATCTCTTTTCTCTGTTGTTTTCCAAGTCCACGGTAGATCAGCGGAAGTTCTACATTTCCAAGCGCATCCAGGTTTGGGATCAGATTGAATCCCTGAAAGATGAAGCCAATCTTGTGATTGCGGATATCAGACAGTTCATTGTCTGAGAGATTGGCGACATCTTTTCCGTCCAGAAAATATTCCCCGGAATCAGGTGTGTCAAGACAGCCGAGCATATTCATAAATGTAGATTTACCAGAACCGGAATGCCCGACAATGGCAATAAATTCCCCCTGGTTGATCTCAAGAGAAACATCATCCAGCGCGCGGACTTCATTTTCTCCAGGGTTGTAAATCTTGTACATATTTTTAACACGAATGAGTGGCTCCATAAAACTCCTCCTTAAAAAATAAAATAAATATCACAATAAGAATTCTAATTTCCAAAATAAGCATTGACTCCGGCAGTTAGACCATCAGCCAGACTGTTTAGTGTGGAATCACTGTGGTCAGAGCTTGCATTTCCAAGTTCCATATCAACAGACGGAATCGTACTATAAGAAGTCTGCGTCAGGTCGATATTCATAGAACCGTTTTGATAAATGGTCATTCCCTCCGTACGAAGTCCTTCTACAAGAGAGGCCCCAAGTGCATCATGTTCCTGCCAGTGGGAAGCGACAGGTTCCATACTTTTCAGACCATCTGGCACAGAAATGTAGAAACAGCCTTTGTCATATCCCAATCCATCTCCATCCCAGTGGAGTGAGATGTGACAGTCAGCTACATTGTTACAGAGTACGGTGCGGGCAACATTATCAAGCTGGACATCGTCGCTATTTCTCACCATAAGGACATCATATCCTTGAGCAAGCAGCTTATCTTTCAGAATCTGAGCCATCTGAAGTGTAACAGTGCTTTCAGCAGTTCCATCGTTAAATGTCATTCCCCCGGAAACTGCAGTCGCATAAGTTGCACCCTGGGCAGTGCTTCCGCCGGTTGTCTTTGCAGAACCATTTGGGTGACACTGTGTCTTTACAGAAGCACCACCGGAAGTTCCATGTCCGGCATTCACGCCAACGACGATATCCTTGCGGTCAGAATCTGCAAGATAAATAGTAGCTGTTCCAGAATTAATCGCAGAAAAGTCTGCGTATTGCCAGGAAGGGTCAAAGCTGATCTCCTGTCCATTGCTGTAAAGAGCCGCTGCGCCGGTCAGTGGTTCCTGCTGAGTTGCGGATTCAGAAACAGATGCGTTGGCGGCATCAGCAGAAGAAGGTTCATCTACAGTTTCATTTTCAGAATCTGAGGAGATAGAAAAATCATCCGCTGTCTTGGGTGGTGCCTTAGAACCCTGCGCCTGCGCCGTGTCCGTACTGGATTTGTGCTGTATGCTACCGCATCCGGTCAGGCAGTAACACAGGAGAACGACACAAGAGAATCGAAAAAATAGGTTTTTCAATTTCAATCTCCTTTATGATAAATATTACTGTTCTCATTGTATCATAATCATTTTCCAAATAGGGAAAATTCAGATAAAATTAAGGTTTCAAAAAGGAAAATATAATGTAAAAAATTCAAGGCGATTGCATAATCATTTTGATTGCGATAGACTACAAGAGAAAGAATATCATAGTTAGGGAATTTTGCCTGTCAATAGCATATAGTGTGGCGGGAGTTCTAGTGCTACGCAATTCGCATAATCATAATATACGAGGACAATATATATGGAAGAACAACAAGAAAAAACGCAAGGGAAAAAACAAGATAAAAAATTGTGGAAGATTTTCTGGTCAACCTTTTACTTAAGCGCGTTCACATTTGGTGGAGGTTATGTGATCGTCAGCCTGATGAAGAAAAAGTTCGTAGATGAATATCATTGGATTGAGGAAGAAGAAATGTTGGATCTTGTGGCGATCGCGCAGTCGGCACCGGGAGCGATCGCAGTGAACGGAGCAATCGTGATCGGATATAAACTGGCTGGAATTGCGGGGATTCTGACAGCAATTGCCGGGACAGTAATCCCACCATTTCTTATTATATCGATACTTTCTGCCGGTTATCAGGCATTTCGAAGTAACCAGATCATCAGCTTAATGCTCGAAGGAATGCAGGCTGGAGTGGGCGCCGTGATCGCATCTGTGATATATGACATGGGTGCCGGAATCGTGAAGAAGAAAGATGCTTTGTCATACGTACTTATGGTCGGGGCATTTATAGCTTCCTGCGTATTTGAGGTAAATGTAGTCTATGTGATTCTGATCTGTGGAATTGTCGGAGTACTCCGCGCATTAATTGAGAAAAAGATCACGAGGAAAGGAAGTGAAGAGAAATGATTTATTTGAAATTATTTTTAAGCTTTCTTCAGATTGGACTGTTCAGCTTTGGTGGCGGTTATGCGGCAATGCCTCTGATCCAAGAACAGGTTGTGACACAGCATGGTTGGCTTACGATGACAGAATTCACAGATTTGATCACGATTTCCCAGATGACACCTGGGCCAATTGCGATCAATGCGGCAACATTTGTCGGCAGCAAGATCGCAGGAGTGCCGGGATCGATTGCGGCGACTTGTGGGTGCATTTTGCCGTCTTGTATTATCGTAACTTTGATCGCATGGTTTTATTTAAGATATAAGAAAATGAAAATGTTCCAGAGTGTTTTGGAATCATTAAGACCGGCGGTTGTCGCACTGATCGCATCAGCAGGAATCGCAATTCTGCACACTGCATTCTGGACAGATGGAATTGTGCAGTTTGCGGCGACAAAATGGTCTATGGTGGTGATCTTCGGAATCTGTCTGTTACTGCTTCGTAAGACAAAACTGAATCCGGTGGTTGTGATGATGCTTGCGGGAGTGATGAATGTGGCGGTAAGATATGCAGCCGGATAAAATGGTGGATTTACGCAGGTTTTGGTAAAGAAATGTGAATAGGTGAAAAATACGCAGACTTATGTGGAAAACATTTCAAGGATCATGGTATATTGTGAATAACTTTCATGGTATACTGTACATACGTTGTGAAAAGAGAACAGAAATAATAGAGAAAACATTTATGAATATACAAGGAGAGCGAAATGAGCGAACAGAACAATCAGAACACACAGGAATCACAGACACCGCACAAGCGTCGTGTGAGATACAAAGGAAAATACCCGAAGAAATTCGAGGAGAAATATAAAGAGTTACAGCCGGAGAAATACAAGGACACAATCGCACATGTAATCCAGAAGGGAAATACTCCTGCCGGAATGCACATTTCCATCATGGTAAATGAGATCCTTGATTTTCTGAAAATCCAGCCGGGTGAGACAGGATTTGACGCGACACTCGGATACGGTGGACATACGAAAGCAATGCTGGAATGTCTGAAAGGTGAGGGACACATCTATGCAACAGATGTTGACCCGGAAGAGTCTGCGAAGACAAGAAAACGTCTGGCAGATCAGGGATTCGGAGAAGACATTTTAAGTATCTGTCTGCAGAACTTCTGCACGATCGATGAGATTGCAAAAGAAGTTGGCGGATTTGATTTTATCCTTGCGGACCTCGGAGTTTCCTCCATGCAGATCGACAATCCGAAGAGAGGATTTTCCTTCAAAGTTGACGGACCGCTGGATTTGCGATTGAACCAGGAGAAAGGCATCAGCGCAGCAGAGCGCCTGGATAACATTTCCGAGGAAGAACTCGCCGGAATGCTTTACGAAAATTCAGATGAGCCATACTGCGAAGAGCTGGCGAAAGCAATTACAAATGAGATTCGCAGAGGCAATCGCATCGATACAACAACAAAGCTTAGAAATGTGATCGAGAAGACTTTGGATTTCCTTCCGAATAATAAAGAAAAGAAGGACATTATCAAGAAGACTTGCCAGAGAACATTCCAGGCACTTCGTATTGATGTCAATAATGAATTCGAAGTGCTGTATGAATTCATGGAGAAACTCCCGGGAGCATTAAAACCGGGCGGAAGAGTAGCAATTCTTACATTCCATTCCGGAGAGGACAAGCTTGTAAAGAAAGCACTCAAAGCAGGATATAAAGAAGGAATCTATTCCGAATATGCAAGAGATGTGGTACGTCCGTCAGCACAGGAATGCGCGCAGAACGGAAGAGCAAGATCTACGAAGATGCGCTGGGCCGTGAAGGCGGAATAATGAAGAAAAAATGGATGAGAGCCATGGTATTATATACGATACATACTTTCATCCATTTTTTATGTTTAATTAATTATGTGGCTATCTAAATAAAAGATTGCTAGATAGTCAGTGAAAAATCTGCTTCCAGTAATTCAGCACTATTCGGTCCGACAAATACTTTGAAATTTCCAGGTTCGCTTTGATAGGTATAATCTTTTGTGTAAAAGCGAAGCATTTCCTCAGTAATTGTAAAGGTGACTTTTTGTGTTTCATGAGCACCTAAGTAAATTTGTTTGAAGTCTTTCAGCTCAAGAATTGGTCTTACAACGCTTCCAACTAAGTCCCTGAGATATAATTGAACAGTTTCAGTTCCGGAAGTTTCACTGGTGTTTGTTACTGTGACGGATACCTGTATAGAATCATCAGCGGATTTTGAAATCTTTGTCCGGTTAAGTGTAAGATTAGAATATTCTGCCTTATGATAGGATAAACCATATCCGAAAGGAAAAAGTGCTTCATTCGGGCAGTCGAGATAACGTGAGACAAAGCGTCCGCTATGCGTGCTCCCATTTGCAGGTCTTCCAGTTGCAAACTGAGAATAATATAATGGTTCCTGACCAACGTGATAAGGGAAACTTACAGTTAGTCTTCCAGAAGGATTGTAGTCACCAAAGAGGCAGTCACAGATGGAAAGTCCACCGGCTGTGCCCGGGAACCATGCTTCCAAAACAGCGTCACAATCTTCAATGATATCAGTTAATGCAAGAGGTCTTCCGTTGAACAATACAAGAACAATTTTTTTGTCAAGAGCCTTAATCTCGTGTAGAAGTTGTTTCTGTGGTTCTGGAAGTGTGATATCGGTTCTTGAACCGGACTCACCACTTTGCAGCATATGTTCTCCCATAGCCAGTACGACAACATCAGCTTCTTTTGCCAGAGTAAGAGCGTTCTCATGTTCTATGACAGCCTGTTCAGGAGTGAGTTTTCCATTGGCAATCGCAGGGATGAATCCGAACTCGCCTAACGAACTATAATCATCAAGGAAATCACAGCCTTTGGTAAAAGTAAAGTATTCATTATCGAGAACATTTTCCATCGCCTGTTTTATTGTAATTGAATGTTTGTGATCAGCGTGAACAGCCCACATGCCGACAATATCCAGACTGTCAGCGTAAGGTCCGATCAGAGCAATCCTCTGTTTATTTCTTTTCAGCGGAAGAATATCATCATTTTTAAGAAGAACCATAGAACGGTTGGCGGTTTTACGGGCAGCACTGATTTTTTCAGGACTGCAGATAACGGAATCACGTTTTTCTACACTACATCCATAGTATGGGTCTTCGAAAAGTCCAAGTTTATTTTTCAGCGTAAGGATTCGATAACAGGCAGCATCAATCTGTGCCTCATCAATTTCGTGACGGGCAACAAGATCTGCAAGATTATTTGCATAGCAAGATGTCTTCATATCAATATCTACAGTTGCATTTATTGCAAGTTTTGCAGCTTCAGCATCATCAGCAGCAACTCCGTGAGCCTTTAATTCGGAGATTGCTGCATAATCTGTAATGATTACTCCATTAAATCCCCATTCTTTTCGTAAAATATCATCCATCAGCCATTTATTGGCAGTAGCAGGAATTTCATCTACGGTATTAAAGGAAGTCATAACCAGTTCACATCCTGCATCTACAGCAGATTTATAACCAGGAAGAAAATCCTGAAGGAAACGGCGTTTACTCATATCAACGGTGTTATACTCGCGTCCGGCTTCCGGGGCACCGTATCCGGCAAAATGTTTCAGACAGGAGGCAACACTTTTTCCCTTTTCCCATGTGTTCTGGAAACCTTCTACCATTGCTTTGGAAAAATGAGAGATCAGAACAGGATCTTCTCCCGGCATTTCAAGACAACGTCCCCATCTTGCATCACGAATTAGATCAGCAGGTGGGCTGAAGGTAACCATATCACCATCACTGCAGGCTTCTTCTGCAATCAGTTTATAATCTTCACGAATCAGGTTCGGGTTCCAGGTGGATCCAAGACCAAGAGGAATCGGGAAAACAGTCTGGTATCCGTAAATTACATCTGCCATGAAGAGGAGAGGTATTTTTAAACGATTTTCAGCAAGAAAATGATCTTGGATTTCATGAACCTTTTCAGCACCAAGAACATTTAATACGCTTCCACAGTTGCGTACGGTTTCTTCTGTGATACCAAGCTTTTCTCTTGGTCCGACAGCCATAGCATCAGTACCGAAACATCCGCCATCCAACTGGACAAGCTGTCCAATCTTTTCTTCTAAAGTCATTTGATGAAATAAGTCTAGTAATTGTTGTTCTGTCATAACGTTCTCCTTTGTATTATTCTGTAATCAGTACGGCAGTCCCTTTTTCTACAGGTCCCTCAATAAGAGTAGAAACCTTATTGAAATCATCGAAGTTTGTTATAATAATTGCAGTTGTATCCGGATATCCGGCAGCAGCAATCTCTGATTTAGAAAAGGTCATTAATTTCTGTCCACAGGATACAGTATCACCTTCTGAAACAAACAGTTTAAATCCTTTTCCCTTCATTGCAACAGTATCCATCCCAACGTGAATCAATAATTCGATATTGTCATTACTTAAGATACCGATAGCATGTTTTGTGTCAATTACCTGAGTGATTTTTCCATCGAAAGGTGCATAGACAGTTTCTTCCTCTGGGTACATTCCAATTCCCTGACCGAGTACACCGCTGGAAAACACACCATCGTTAATCTGCTCTAATGGAATGACAGTGCCTTTAAATGGTGCATAGATTGTATTTGGTTGTGAGTTAGTAGTTTTGATTTCTTCTGACTTTGTATTTCCCTCTGATTTTCCAGAAAAAAGTTTTGTTAAAAATCCCATAGTCTGAGTCCTCCTGATTTTAAATTAAAATGAAACTGTTAAACTGCGTGGCGTGTAATATGCGCCAGGTGAATTGTGAGATACATGATTTCATCTTTGTTAGGTTTAAAATGATAGTTTTTCTTAATGTAATTTGCAACATCACAGCTTACCTTGTATTCTTCGCGATAGTGTTTTTTTAATAATGACAGTTCAATATCATTGTCATCAGAATAATGAACGCCGCCGGCAACTCGCTGTGCAAAGAAATTCAGGTGTGTCATATAGCGGTGATAAAACAAGGAATCTTCATCAGGTTTAATATCAAGCTCGTTTAAAATAAAATTATTTACATCTCTTACAAATGTAATGATTTTTTTGACATTAGTATTTTCTTTTCCGTATTGTGCATTGACAAAATGCATGGCGACAAAGCCCCACTCATCTTCTGGAAGTTTAATGTGAAGTCTGTCATCTACAAAAGTGATGGTCTGTTGTCCAATCTCATATTCTCTTGGATAATACTGTTTAATATCTAAAAGAAGGGAGTTTGGAATCTGAATTCCAAGCTTTGCATTCTCTACAGCACTGTGAAGATGATCTGCAAGAGAAATATGGATAGATTCATTCAGCTGCAGATTGTAGAAGCGTTTGGCAAATGAAATTGCCTGTTCTGCTACAAAAATGTATTCAGAAGGAATCTGTTCTAAAAGTTCCCGAAAACGGCTTAACTGTTTCTTGTCATTTAACGTAAAACGTTTTTCAATTTTAGTTTCATCCACGTTGTCTCCGGGGCGGGCTTTGAATCCAATCCCGCGGCCGAGAAGGACGATTTCATTGCTGTCAGAATCTGCTGATAAGACAGCATTCGTATTAAGAACACGGGTGATCTGCATATTAGATATCTCCTTTGTATTGATTGTTTTGTAAAAAAATAAAAGCCGATCTTATGGTATAAAAGTGTATTGAGATGCCGATAATAAAATATCTGTCTCATAAACTTATTATAACATAAAACCGACTTGCCTGATTCAACAGTAACAATCGCTTATAAATCCATTGTAGACAGTGAAAGAAGATTTGTCCATTGTGAAAAAGTAATAATTTTTAGTGGAAAATATTGGTGATTCTGCAAGCTAGACAAACACACGATAGTTTGCTAAAGTAGATGCAGAAATCAATTACACATGCAGATCAGTTTGTTATGATTCAGTTCAGCAAGACGCAGAGATAGCAGAGGACTTATACATTAGTCCAAAGTATATTCTGGGTCTTTTTTTGTATATCAAAAAGCCTTTTTCAGATATACGAAAGAACTCCATAAGAGAAACACGACATAGTTCATGGTGGTGGGGAGAAATGTTTTCAGAACAGAAATGATTGCAGGAAGAAGTCAGGATGGTGCACAATTCTGAAACAATCCGGTTGATTTGAAATCTAAAAGTTATTAGAAGGAGAGAAACTCATGGCTAAAAATTATAATAAGATGGCAATAGACATTGTCCGTGAGATCGGTGGTGAAGAAAATGTAAAATCACTGGCACATTGTATGACACGTCTTCGTTTTATAGTAAAAGATGAAAAGAAAGTAAATCTGGAAGCACTGAAAAAGGCAGAAGGTGTTATTCAGGTTATGGTTGCAGCAGGACAGTATCAGGTTGTTATCGGAACAGATGTTGGAGATGTTTACGATGAGATCGGAAAGGTGACGAATATTAATCTGACAGGTGAAGCGGATGAGGATGGAGGAACAGCCAAGAAGAGTATTCTGACGATAGCAATTGATGTGATTTCAGCAATCTTCCTTCCATTTATGGGTGCATTTATGGCAGCAGGATTGTTAAAAGGATTTCTTGTCGTCTTTACAACAGTTGGCTGGTTGGATACAGCAGGAACAACATATCAGCTTTTATATGCTATGGCAGATGGCGTGTTTAATTTCCTGCCAATTTTCCTTGCATATACAGCCGCAAAGAAGTTTAAAGCAGAGCCTTTCGTAGCGATGGCAGTAGCAGCGGCACTTGTATATCCGAATATCAGTACATTGTACAGTGCAGGAGAAGCAGTAAGTTTCTTTGGAATCCCGGTGACATTGATTAGTTATCCTTGTTCTGTCATTCCAATTGTTGTAGCAGTGTTTGTCCAGGCGAAGTTTGAAAAATTGATCAAACCTTTATTCCCACAAGTAATTCGTGGAATCTTTGTTCCGCTTTTGAGTCTTGTTGTGACTGCATTGTTAACATTTCTCGTAATTGGACCAGTTACAAATATTGTTGCAATGGGACTTGCAGATGGAATCGGTTGGTTACTTGATACTTGTCCACCTGTTGCGGGATTTGTATTTGGAGCATTATATCCGATCATGCTGATCTTTGGTTTACATTGGGGGCTTGTACCACTTAGTATGAATAACTTTGCTACGATCGGTGCAGATCCAATTTTTGCAATTACATTAGCGACAAATTTTGCATTGGCTGGATGTGCGTTTGGTGTATTCCTAAAGACTAAGAATCCAGAACTGAAACAGACAGCGGTATCTACAGGGATTTCAGCATTTGTAGCAGGAGTAACGGAGCCGGCAATTTATGGAGTTGTGTTAAAATTTAAAAGACCGTTTGTAATCGTATGCCTTTTAGATGCGATTGGAGGAGTGTTGATCGCAACATCTGGTGGAATGCAGACAGCAATGATTTCTACTTGTGTTTTGACAATCCCGGCATTTGTTGCAATGATGGGAAAAATTGCAGCAGTTGTTATTGCAATTGGATTTTTTGGTGGAATCATTTTAACATATCTTTTTGGATATAATGACAAAATGTTAGATTCATAAAAGAAAGGGTGAAATAGATGAAACAGACAAGGAACCCATATCTGCCGGGATGGGAGTACATTCCGGATGGAGAACCGAAATTTTTTGGCGATAGGGTTTATGTATATGGTTCGCATGATGAGGCAGAGGGTGAGCGATATTGCACAGGAGATTATGTGTGTTGGAGTGCTCCAGCAGACGATTTGACAAATTGGACATTTGAAGGCGTGATTTTTAAGAAATCAGATGATCCGAACTATGAGACAGAAGTTGATCTTCTGGCTCCTGATGCTATATGTGGACCGGATGGAAGATATTATCTGTATTATTTCACTTCAAAAATGGACAAGCTTGGTGTGGCAGTGTGCGCCACACCGGCTGGTCATTATGAGTATTATGGAGATGTATGTTTTTCGGACGGAAGAATACTTACTTCAGAATCAGGATACGGATTGATGTTTGATCCTGCAATCTATAGTGCAGAAGAAGGAAATTTCTTATATTATGGTTTTGCATTACAAAAAAGAAAAGAAGGATTTCCTGAAGCTGCATACAAGGGAGGATTTGTAGTTCAGCTGGAAAATGATATGAAGACAATTAAGACTCTTCCAATAGCAACAGTTCCAGGAAAACTTCAGTCAGTTGGAACTCCGTATGAGGGACACGCATTTCTGGAAGCATCCAGCATCCGAAAGATAAAAAATAAATATTATCTGGTGTATTCCAGCGAACAGGGCCATGAACTATGTTATGCATTAGCAGAGAATCCAATGGGTCCTTTTTCATATCAGGGAACAATCGTTTCAAATGGAGATGTAGGATTAGCTGGAAGAATGGAAAAGGATGCGGTTAATTATCTCGGAAATAATCATGGAGGGATTTTAATAATAGAAGATAAATACTATATCTTTTATCATAGACATACTTATGGGACGCAGTATAGCAGGCAAGGATGTGCAGAGAAAATAGAGTTGAAGGAAGATGGAACAATTCCACAGGTAGAAATAACAAGTAGTGGAATGTCAGGAAAGCCTTGGAAGGCAGCTGGAGAATATTCAGCTCATTTGCTTTGTTATTTACGAAGCAAAGAAGGAATCCTTCATTATTCAAGTAGTGTAAAATGGAAAGAACCACATCCTTATATTGCTTTGGAAGGAAGAAATAAAGTTTCAACAGTACAAAATTCTTATCTTCATAATATGCAAGACGGAGCTGTATGTGGCTTTAAGTATTTGCAGTTTACAGGAGAAGAACAGGAGATTGCAGTCACTTATCGTGGCGAATTTACAGGGAAAATCCTTATTTATACAGAAGAAACCAGAAAAAATCAGATTGTAGAAATCCAGATATCCCCTGCTAAAGACTGGCATAGAAAAAAAGAAAAACTGAAACGGATCTGTGGAAAATGTGGATTATACTTTGAGTTTTGTGGCGAGGGAAGTTGTGATTTCGATAGCTTTTTTATAAGATAAATGGAAGAAAGTGAGAAATTGAGATGAAAGCACCTTATCTTGAAGACAGGAATGGACAAAAAGTTCTTATAGTAGATGAAGCTCCGTTTATTATGATTGCAGGAGAAGCACATAATTCTAGTGCTTCAAATGTGAAGATCATGGAAAGAATATGGGAAAGAGCTGATGAATTAAATTTGAATACAGTATTATTGCCAATTTATTGGGAGGTAATAGAACCAGAAGAAGGGAAATATGATTTTTCGCTTGTTGATTCTATAATTTTTCAGGCAAGAGAGCATCGAAAGAAGATAGGATTTCTATGGTTTGGTTCTTGGAAAAATGCACAGTGTTATTATGCACCCGAGTGGGTGAAACAAGATCTGAAGCGTTTTGAACGTGCACAGTTGGAGAATGGAAAAAATTTCAAAATTTTAGAAAATGTACATGGATTACATTATTCGACTCTCTCAGCATTTTGTGAGGAGACAAAGAAAGCAGATGCGGCAGCATTTGCAAGATTAATGGAACATATATGTGGTATCGACAGAACAGAGCATACAGTTATTACAATGCAAGTAGAAAATGAGACAGGATTGTTAGGAGAAGCAAGAGAACATGGAGAAAGAGCAGAAAAAATGTTTGCTTCTTCTGTTCCGGCTCCATTTCTTGAATATTTAAAAGAAACCTATGCAGAACTCACACCTGAACTTGCTAGTACTATTGTAAGAAGAGAAGAATTGATTTATGGTAAAAACTGGGGTGAAATTTTTGGGGAAATGGCAGATGAAGTATTCCAGTGCTATTATACGGCAAAGTTTGTAGAGGCAGTTGCGAAGGCAGGAAAGAAGGAATATAATCTCCCTATGACAGTAAATTGTTGGCTTGATAAAGGTCAAAAACCAGGAAAATACCCTACGGGAGGACCGGTGGCGAAATTGATGCCTATATGGAAACATGCAGCGCCTTCTATTGATATTTACGGACCGGATATTTATATCCCAACATTCCTGAAAACATGTGATTGTTATACAAAAGGAGGAAATCCTCTTTATATTGCGGAGTGCGCAACGCATTCTTATGCAGGAATCAGAGAATTATATGTGATAGGACATTATCATGGAATGTGTTATTCTCCATTTGGATTTGAAGATATTGGTCTCCCTTTTACAGCAACGCAAGGAATATTGTTTGGAATGGATACGGATGACGAGTTATTAAAGACACCGCAAAATGCAGAAGAATATACAAAAATTAATGGATTATTAAATGGAATGATGTCGCTTTTAGCGGAAGCTTATGGTACAAGACATTTGCAGGCATCAATCAGTGAGAATGGAAAAAATGAGGTGCTGTCATTTGCCTCTTATGATTTTAATATTTTTTATGAATCTAGATTTTTGCAAACAAGAAGTGGTGCATGTCTTGTGCTAGAACAAGAGGAGAATGAGTTTTACGTTATTGTAAAAGATTGCGGATTAGATATCAGGTCGACTAAAGTAGAGGTACCTTACACAGATTTCTTAAGTGTAGATGAAGGATATTTTTCGGATGGAATGTTTATTTCAGAATGTAGACTAAATGGAGATGAGATTACAACAATGATCTTTGAAGGAGTACACTTATTAAAAATAAGAGTATTTTCTTATTGCTAACACATTATTTTTAAAAGAGCAACGCAGACAATATAAATACGAGGAGAAGAATGGATGAAGATTTTTCGAAAAGATTTTTTATGGGGCGGAGCGACAGCCGCAAATCAGTATGAAGGTGCATGGGATGTAGATGGAAAAGGAGTTGCTATTCCAGATTTATGTACAAATGGAACACATACGATTCCAAAGCGAATTACAGATGGGTTTGAAGAAGGAACATTATATCCCAGCCATGAGGCAACAGATTTTTATCATCATTATAAAGAAGATATTGCATTATTTGCAGAAATGGGATTCAAAACTTTCCGAATGTCTATTGCATGGACAAGAATTTTTCCGACAGGACTGGAGGAAACACCAAATGAAAAAGGGCTGGAGTTTTATGATGCAGTATTTGATGAATGTTTGAAATATGGTATTAAACCACTTGTTACCATTTCACATTATGAGATGCCGTATGGTCTGGTTGAAAAATATAATGGTTGGGAAAGTAGAGAATGTATAGATTGTTATGTGAGATACTGCGAGACTGTTTTTGAAAGATATCAGGATAAAGTTAAATATTGGCTAACATTTAATGAGATTAATGCAGGTACCATGGTGATGGGGGCAACGTTGTCGCTTGGTACAATCAAGGACTACTATGGAACAATGATGGGAGTAAAAGATGAGCCGCAAGTTCGTTATCAGGCATTGCATCATCAGTTCGTAGCAAGTGCAAAAGCAGTAAAATTGGCACATGAGAAATATCCGCAATTTAAGATGGGAAATATGATCTGCTTTATTACAATGTATCCAAGCACCTGTCATCCAGAGGATATTCTTGAAGCACAGAAACAGATGCGCATGATAAACTGGTTCTGTTCTGATATCCAGGTGAGAGGTGAGTATCCGGCATATGCAGAACGCTTCTTTGAAGAAAATGATATTCAGATCAAGAAAGAGCCTGATGACGATGTTCTGTTAAAAGAGGGGGTTGTTGATTTTTATACATTAAGTTACTACATGAGTAACTGTGTCGGAAATGCAACAGGTATTGCTAAAGCAGTAGAAGGAAATATTGTGGCAGGACTTAAGAATCCTTATTTAGAGGCAAGTGATTGGGGCTGGCAGATTGATCCGAAAGGATTGCGATATACATTAAATGAAATCTATGACAGATATCAAATTCCGATTATGGTAGTAGAAAATGGTCTTGGCGCAAAGGATGTAAAAGAAGCAGACGGAAGTGTTCATGACAGCTATCGTATTGATTATTTGAAAAAACATATAGAACAGATGAAAGAAGCTGTGGCTGATGGAGTTGATCTTAGAGGATATACTCCATGGGGATGTATAGATCTTGTAAGTGCATCTACCGGCGAAATGGCAAAACGCTATGGATTCATTTATGTGGATAAATATGATGATGGAACGGGAACGCTTGCGCGTTCAAAGAAAGATTCATTTTGTTGGTATCAGAATGTAATCAGAACAAACGGAGAGGAACTATAAATAATTTGTCAGGCATATAAGACAGAAAAGGACTTTGGAGCAATCTGAAGTCCTATTTCAATTTAAGTTTTGTTTTGACCAGACGTTGCCAGTTGACTTCAATATAATGAAATGTTATAGTTAGTCAGAAATAATAGCGTTCGGTGCTGTTTGATCAGGGATATTTGAATACATATCCTAATCGAAACAGGTAAAAGGGAAACAGGTGTAAGACCTGTACGAACTCGTCACTGTGAGCAGAAATGCGGTCTTCTTAGAAATCGTTTTAAGGCAACTGTTTCAGAGCCGAATAGATTTCAGAAGATCGCTCCTATACAGATAAGTGTGGAGAATCTGCACATCCACTGGGAGACCGGGAAGGTGTTCTGTATAGAAGATCTGTAAGTCAGGAAACCTGCCGGCCGCTGGTGCGGGGAATATAAGGATTCCAGATCACGAGTAATTGATTGTACCGAAAGAATCATTTATTACTGTTCACACTATGTGCGACCAGCAAAACATCTCGTTAGGATAATTCTATCCATTTTCCGTGTTATATTTACAACCTAAGAGGAGACAGAAAAAATGAAAAATAAGAGCAGATGGCTTGCACTTATGCTGACGGGTTCTATGATGATTTCACCATTGTCTTATACAAGAACATATGCGGCAGAAAATGAGCAGCAGTATGAGACAAATTTACAGGAAACTGTTGAGGTGGAAGAAGCTGATCCAGATAAGAAACAAGATGAGAGTCAGACAGAAGACGCAGGAAATGTTAAAGAAGATAAAAGAAATGACGATTTAACGAAAGAAGATCAGAAAGAGGAATCTGATAAAGTTGATAATTCTTCGGATAAATCAGATAATCAGAATTCAATCGAAGCAGAAACAAAACCAAATTTAGAGAATAACTCAGAAAATAATTCAGAAAACAACTTAGAAAATAATTCAGAAGAGAAAGATACAGAAACCACAGGGAAAAATTCAGGCACAACTGTCTCAGATCAGGTTGCGGACGAAAAAGCTGACAACAAGGATACACAGATAAAAGATGAGACAGGCAAGTCAGAATCTTCTACAGATTCTAATGATTCTACAAATACTCCGGAACCGGAACTTCCGCCACTGCAGGAGGCTCCTTCTGTAACAGGAGAATCTGTGAAAGTAGTAAAAGAAGACGCTGAAGAATTCACGATGTTCAAGGTCAGTGAATCAACAGTTGTTGAAAAGGATGGCGAACTTGATATTACGATCAAGACAAATAACACAGGATTTGATGCGCTTTCTCTTGGTTCAAAAGATGATTTGTTGAAAGCATCTGTTATAGAAGGAACAAAGGATGAAGAAGGTGCATGGACATTTCATTTTAATGTGCCGAAAGAAAAAGCGGGACAGACAATTCCGGTATCTTTGAGAAAGTCAAAAGATCAGACATGGTATGACAAACAGTACTTATGGATGTATATTCCGAATCCGGGAGAAACCTCAACACCGGATCCGGTTCCAAATCCGAATCCTGCACCAGAAGTAAATGTAGCCAACGGAATCTACAGCATGGACGTAGTTTCCAGTTCTTCTATGTTTAAAGTAGTGGATTGTATCTTGACAGCGAAAGACGGAAAAATGAGTGCCGTGCTTACATTAAGCGGAACCGGTTACGGCTATCTGTATATGGGAACAAAGGAAGAGGCTGCAAGCGCAGATCAGTCATCCTGGATTCCCTATCAGGTAAATGAAGAAGGAAAATATACTTATACTGTTCCGGTAGAAGCATTGGATAAGGAAATTGCAGTAGCAGCTTATTCCATTAAAAAAGGAATCTGGTATGACAGAACGCTGACTTTCCAGTCAGAGACAATGAAGAAGATTGCCGATCTTAATTCCACAGATTCTAATAATAAAGGCGATTCCGGAAATACAGGAAACAACGGAAACACAGGAAATTCCGGAACTACTGGTGGTTCCAACAATACAGGTAATACAGGAACAAACAATTCTGCTTTCCCAGGCGGTTCTGTACCTGGAACTAATTCAGGAAAAACAGATGGAAACGACGGAAAAGCAGATAATGTATCAAAATACGAATCCGATACAAGTGGCTCTACTTCTCATGTAGACAGTGGAACAACACTGAAAGACGGTGTATATACTCCGGACCGTTTTACCTGGTCAGGCGGAACAGGTAAGGTTCAGATTACTTGTAATAAAGTGACGATCCAGAATGGACAGGCTTATGCAACACTCGTGTTCAGCAGTGATCATTATCAGTATGTGAAAGCGAACGGAAATAAGTATTACACAACAAAGGGCGGCGGATCAGCGACAGCTGTTATTCCGGTTGCGTTGAATCAGAACAATAAGATTATTGGAATGACAGATAAAATGTCTGTCGCACATGAGATAGAATATACGATTTTCATTTATCTTGCAGCGGCGAATGGAGGAACATCTGCAAACGGAACAGATGCTTCAACAAGCAATAACCAGAAGCTGGATGAACAAGCACCTGAAATCATAGGTTTGGAATATCAGTCAGAGACAAAGCTTGACTATGCGGAATATTTCAAGATTTATCATTATGATCAGGGAATCGTACTTCTTGAGATCGACATGACGAAAGATACAGCCAGAGATCCGGAGAAAGCAGAGGATAAGAAATCAGAAGCGGATAATTCGGACTCAGAAAAATCTTCTAAGAAAAAAGTTGCATCTGTCACAATTAACAGATCTGAGGATGCAAAGTCAGCAGATACCAAGAAATCTGATAACGACAGCAAGTCAGATGCTTCTGTCGAGGAATCCGCAGCTTCGGATAACAACGGCACAAGCGAACAGGAACTGGCAGCAGAGCTTTACAAGGGAAATGTTGTGAAATATCTGATCGTTCCGGAGGATGTGGAAGTTCCGGTTGGCCTTGAGCAGGATATGATCATTGTGAAAAAACCGACAGATCATACTTATGCAGAGTCTGATGAGATTCTGAATATGATGAAAGACTTAGATCTTCTCGATAATGTTGCAGCAGTTGGAATGAAGAGCAAAGACTGTACAGTATCCGAGATTGCTGATAAGATGAAAGCAAAAGACGGTGAGAAGAATGCTGAAGTTGCATATGCAGGAACAGCGGACAAACTGAAGTTGAAGAACCTTGTGAAGAGTGAAGTGAATCTTGCATTGTTTACAGGAGATATCCTTCCGGGTGCGAAATCAGAAGAAACCGAAGTAGAAGCAAAAGATACTGACAAGAAAGACAGTAAGGATACAGAAGAGACGTTGACTTTGGAAGAGCAGACGGAGCAGTTTGAGGAGTTGACAGAGAAGCTTGCGACACTTGGAATTCCGGTACTCGTTGATCGTTCTTCCGAGGAAAAGACAGAACTTGGAAAGCAGGAGTGGATCAAGGTTTACGGTGTTCTCTACGGATGTGAAGAGCTGACGAACGAGAAGTTTGATGCGGCAGTAGCAGCGGCAGAGAAATAGGAGAGAAAAATAGAATGAAGATAAGAAGATGCAGAATCACAGCGTTAATGCTTTCAGCTGCACTTCTGCTCGGGGGCTGCGGTTCCACCGCAGCCTCCGGTGGAAACAGCGGTAATAATTCAGCAGGTACAGATGTAACAAAGGATAAGACCAAAGATGCAGCTGACAAGACAAAAAAAGCACCGGAGATCGAAGGGCTTACCTATGAATCTACAATGGATCTGACTTACGCGACAGAATTCGATGTATACTATTATAAGGATGGATATAAGTTGATCGATGTCCATGAAGATAAGCAATATCTGATCGTTCCGGAAGGTGAAGAAGAACCGGAAAATCTGGCGGATGATATTGTTGTGATCCAGCAGCCGACAGAGAATATTTATATGGCGGCGACAGCATCCATGTCTCTGTTTGATGCAATTGGCGGAATTGACAAGGTGAAATTCTCCGGACTTGAGGCTTCCGGCTGGTATGTAGAGAGTGCAAAGGAAGCAATGGAATCTGGAGCGATGACATTTGCGGGAAAATACAGCGAACCAGATTATGAGACTCTCGTTGACGGAGACTGTGATCTGGCAATCGAATCAACGATGATCCTTCATACACCGAAGGTACAGGAAATGATTGAAGATCTTGGGATTCCAGTATTTGTGGATTATTCGAGTTACGAGTCACATCCGCTTGGAAGAACCGAGTGGATCAAGCTTTATGGGGCACTTCTGAATAAAGAGGAAGAAGCGGACACATTTTTTGACCAGCAGGCTCATGTAATCGAGGAACTGAAAGGATTCGAGAACACGGAAAAGACGGTTGCTTATTTCTATGTGAGTACAGATGGTTCAATTGTTGTGAGAAAATCTGACGATTATATTCCGTCAATGATCGAAATCGCAGGTGGAAGATATGCGTTCAAAGATCTGAAGAATCCGGACAGCAACGCACCATCTGTTAAACTGACGATGGAGGAATTCTATGCGACTGCTGTGGATGCAGATTATCTGATCTACAACGGGACGATCGACGGACAGGTAAATAGTATCAGTGAGTTGGAAGCAAAGAATGAATTGTTCTCTGAATTCAAGGCGGTGAAAGACGGAAATGTCTGGTATACCGGAAAGAACTTGTATCAGGCAACCGATACAGTCGGAGAGCTGATCAAAGATATGCATCTGATGCTGACAGACGGTGACGAGTCTCAGATGATATTTCTTGAAAAAATGGAATAGATGATCAAATAAATGAGATGACGTAGAACAGATGAAGTGAAAAATGGAGTAGAAGAATGGAGCAGACAAGTTTTCATCAGGAAAATTTCAGACGGCGCACAAGATACACAGCGGTATTTCTGATTCTTGCAGCAGTATTTTGTGTTGTGACAGTGCTAAATATCAATACCGGAAATGTTCATATTCCGGTGCCTAAGATTCTGCGCATTCTCTTTCTGAAAGAAGGAGCGGCGACAGAGTACAATATTATATGGAAGATCCGTCTTCCGAGAATTCTGATGGCAGCGCTGCTTGGTGGTGCATTGTCTCTTTCAGGCTTTTTGCTGCAGACATTTTTTTCTAATCCTATTGCTGGACCTTTCGTTCTCGGAATTTCTTCCGGAGCGAAAATGGTCGTGGCACTTACAATGATCGTGTATTTGAAATATATCGGAAGATTTTCTTCGTATACACTGATTCTTGCAGCATTTATCGGGTCGCTGATCTCGACGGGATTTATCCTTCTGATGTCGAAAAAAGTGCAGCATATGGCGTCTCTTCTTGTCGGGGGGATCATGATCGGATATATCTGTTCGGCTATCACGGATTTTGTTGTGACATTTGCGGATGATTCTGATATTGTGAATCTGCACGGATGGTCACAGGGAAGTTTTTCCGGAATGGGCTGGAGCAATATTCGTGTGGCAGCAGTGGTTGTCGGACTTGCGGTGCTGTTTACATTTTTCCTGTCCAAACCAATCAGTGCATATCAATTGGGAGAAGCATATGCGCAGAGCATGGGAGTCAACATCAAGACATTTCGCGTGATTTTGATCTTGCTTTCCAGTATTCTGTCAGCGTGTGTGACTGCGTTTGCCGGACCGATTTCCTTCGTGGGAATCGCAGTTCCGTTTCTTGCAAGGAAAGCATTTGGCACGTCAAAACCGATCGTGGTCATACCGGGAACATTCTTTATGGGAGCAGTATTTTGCATGATCTGTGACTTGATCGCACGTATGGCGCTGGCACCGGTGGAATTGAATATCAGTACGGTGACTTCTATTCTGGGTGCACCGATTGTTATCTATATGATGATACCGAAGGGAGGAAGAAAATAAGATGGCAGATTATTATTTTCAAATGAAAGACCTGTCGGTAGGTTATAATGGAAACTCCCTGATCCATGATATCAATATCGGGATCAACAAGGGGGAGATCGTGACTTTGATCGGTCCGAATGGTTCGGGAAAGTCAACGATTTTGAAAAGTATTACAAGACAGCTGAAAGTCGTTGGTGGAAATGTATTTTTTGATGATACTTCTCTTCTGAAACTGCCGTACAAAGAGCTTGCGTCTAAGATGGCGGTCGTGTTGACGGATCGGATCAAGACAGAGTTGATGACTTGTCATGATATTGTGGCGACCGGTCGCTATCCATATACCGGACGGCTGGGCATTCTGACACAGGAGGATGAGCGTCTGGTGGAGGAGGCAATGCAGGCGGTTCATGCGCAGGAACTTGGTAACCGTGATTTTAATGCGATTAGTGACGGACAGAAGCAGCGCGTTCTGCTGGCGAGAGCAATCTGTCAGGACCCGGATGTGATCGTTTTAGATGAGCCGACTTCATTCCTGGATGTAAAATATAAGTTGGAGCTGTTGTCTATCCTTGAGCGGATGGCAAGGCAGAAGAAGATTACGGTGATTATGTCTCTTCATGAAATCGATCTGGCACAGAAGATTTCAGATAAGATCATCTGTGTCAAAGGCGAGACGATTTCACATTATGGAAGTCCGGAAGAAGTATTTACAGAAGAAATCATTCGCGAATTGTATGGAATCAATAATGGATATTTTGACCCGCTTTTTGGAAGTATTGAACTTCCTGCGCCGGAGGGTGAGCCAGAAGTGTTCGTGATCTCTTCCGGTGGAACTGGAATCCCGGTTTATCGTCGGCTTCAGAAGGAACACATTCCGTTTGCGGCAGGTATTTTGTATGAAAATGACATGGATTACCGGCTGGCAAGATTACTTGCGGCAGAAGTGATCACGGAAGAACCGTTTGAGGAGATTCGGGAAGAAACGCTTCAGAAAGCATTTGAGACAATAGGGAAATGTAAGCGTGTGATCAATGCCGGAGTAAAGATCGGTGCGTGGAACAAAGGGATTGAGAAGCTGCTTGAAAAAGCGGAAAAAGAAGGGAAATTATAAGAAAGAGTCACGTTAATGCTTAAAATTAATGTTTTAAAGCATTAACGTGACTCTTTTTGTTGCTATTCACTGTGTCGAATGGTAGAATAGAAACAATGACGACCTGTGAAAGGAAGTTATGTATAAAGAAAAGAAGAGAAACTAACAGCGGAGGCTGTTAAATGAGTGGAGGAATTCTATGAGCAACAAAGGACAATCAGGAAAGCGAGCAAGCTTTTCTGGAAAAATCGGGTATGTGCTTGCTGTAGCGGGGTCGGCAGTCGGCCTGGGAAATATCTGGAGATTCCCGTATCTGGCTGCAAAGTATGGTGGAGGAATCTTCCTTCTCGTATATTTGCTTTTGACAGTAACATTTGGTTATGTTTTAATCATGTCTGAGACAGCACTTGGAAGAATGACAAGAAAAAGTCCGGTCGGAGCTTATCAGACATTTGGTAAGACGAAAGCATTCAAGATCGGTGGATGGCTCAATGCAGTGATCCCGATGCTGATCGTACCGTACTATAGTTCGATCGGTGGATGGGTTATTAAGTATCTGGTAGAGTATCTGAAAGGAAATGTGCAGACCGTTGCACAGGATGGATATTTTACAAGTTTTATTTCAGATTCCATTCAGGTGGAAGTATGGTTTATCGTATTTGCCGTTCTTGTATTCTGCGTTATCCTTGCAGGAGTTGAGAATGGAGTAGAACGTGTTTCTAAGATCATGATGCCGATTCTGGTTATCCTTGCGATCATTGTAGCGATTTATTCCGTGACAAGACCGGGAGCTATCGAAGGTGTGAAGTATTTCCTGATTCCGAATCCAGAGCATTTCTCAGCAATGACAGTTGTTGCAGCGATGGGACAGATGTTCTATTCTCTGTCAATCGCAATGGGAATTTTGTATACATATGGTTCTTATATTGGTAAAGATGTTGATCTTGAGAAGTCTACAACACAGGTTGAGATTTTCGATACAGCGATCGCAATGCTCGCAGGACTTATGATCATTCCGGCAGTATTTGCATTCTCAGGCGGAAATCCGGATGACCTGCAGGCAGGACCGTCTCTGATGTTCATCACACTTCCGAAAGTGTTCGCAAGTATGGGAGTAGGAAGAGTAGCTGGAATCCTGTTCTTCGTATTAGTACTTCTTGCAGCAGCAACAAGTGCAATCTCACTTCTGGAGACAAGCGTATCTACCTTCCAGGATGAGTTGCATTGGAGCAGACCTAGATGTTGTATTTTGATGGCTGTTGTTATGATCGTTATCGGAACATTATCTTCTATGGGATACGGAGCGTTGGACTTCATCCAGTTCTTCGGAATGGCAAGTTTGGACTTCTTCGACTTCCTGACAAACTCCGTGATGATGCCGCTTGCAGCACTTGCAACATGTTTCTTGATTATTCGTACAGTTGGATTTGACAAGATCGCAAGGGAGATCGAGCAGTCATCTGCATTTAAGAGAAAGAAATTATACATGTTCTTTTTGAAATATCTGGCACCAATCTTCCTGGTCATTATTTTACTTAGTTCCATTGCAAATGTATTGGGAATTATTTCTATGTAACAAGAAAAATGCTTGTTAAAATAGACGTGGAATGTTGCTGTAAATGTACCTGCATGGTATAATATGACTAGACTTGTAAAGTTTAGAAACAGTTCAGCCATACAACGAAGTGGTCATAAACTGACGGTCTTACGTTGTATGGCTGAATTGCAATAATTTTACATTTTAAGTAAATGATAGGAGTGATTAAGATGTATCAGGAAGAGTATAAGCGCTGGATGACAGCAGACCTGGAAGACGCAGATCTGATGCCTGAATTAGCAAAAATCGAGGGAAATGATGATGAGATCAAGGAGCGTTTCGCAGTTGCGCTGAAGTTTGGAACAGCCGGACTTCGTGGTGTTCTTGGAGCAGGAACAAACAGAATGAATATCTACGTTGTTCGTCAGGCTACACAAGGACTTGCCAACTGGGTAAAGACACAGGGCGGTACACAGACAGTAGCGATCAGCTACGACAGCCGTCTCAAGAGTGATGTGTTTGCGAAGACAGCAGCAGGAGTTCTTGCAGCGAACGGAATTAAAGTAAGAATTTACGATGCTCTGATGCCGGTACCGGCACTTTCATTTGCAACACGTTATTATAACTGTAACGCAGGTGTTATGGTAACAGCATCCCACAACCCGGCGAAGTATAACGGATATAAGGCATACGGACCGGATGGATGCCAGATGACAGATGATGCAGCAGCAATCGTATACGAAGAGATCCAGAAGACAGATGTACTTACAGGTGCGAAGTATATGTCTTTCGCTCAGGGAGTTGAAGAAGGTCTGATCCGTTTCGTAGGAGATGACTGTAAGGATGCACTGTATGAGGCGATCGAGTCCCGTCAGGTTCGTCCGGGTCTGTGTAAGAGTGCAGGACTTAAGCTTGTATACAGCCCACTGAATGGATCAGGATTAGTACCGGTAACCCGTGTACTCAAAGATATCGGAATCACAGATGTAACAATCGTACCGGAGCAGGAGTACCCGAATGGATATTTCACAACATGTAGCTACCCGAACCCAGAGATCTTTGCAGCACTTGAGTTGGGACTGAATCTTGCGAAAGAGACAGGCGCAGACCTTATGCTTGCAACAGACCCTGATGCAGACCGTGTCGGAATCGCTATGAAGTGCCCAGACGGATCTTACGAGCTCGTTTCAGGAAATGAAGTCGGAGTTCTTCTTCTTGACTACATCGCAGCAGGACGTATCGAGAAAGGCACAATGCCTGAGAAACCGGTAGCAGTGAAATCTCTCGTATCTACACCACTTGCAGACGCAGTTGCAGAGCATTACGGAGTAGAACTTCGCAACGTACTGACAGGATTCAAATGGATCGGAGATCAGATTGCGAACCTCGAGGCAGCAGGAGAAGTTGACCGTTTTATCTTCGGATTTGAAGAGAGCTACGGATACCTTGCAGGACCTTATGTACGTGATAAAGATGCAATCATCGGATCTATGCTGATCTGTGAGATGGCCGCTTACTACAGAAGCATCGGAAGCTCACTGAAACAGAGACTGGAAGAGATCTACGCACAGTACGGACGTTATCTCAACAAGATCGACAGCTTTGAATTCCCGGGACTTAGCGGAATGGATAAGATGTCAGGAATCATGGAAGACCTTCGTAAGAATCCTCTGGAAGAGATCGCAGGATACAAAGTAGCCAGCGTGATCGATTACGAGAAGACAGAAGAAACAGGACTTCCGAAGGCTAACGTACTTGTTTACAAACTGGAGAACAACGAGACAGTAATCGTTCGTCCATCCGGAACAGAGCCGAAGATCAAGATCTACTACACAACACTTGGTAAAGATCTTGCGGAGGCAGAAGCTGAGAAAGAGAAGCTTGCAGAAGCACTGAAACCTATTATGGAATAATAGAAGATGGGAAAGGGGATCAGATATCTGGTCTCCTTTTTCACTGTCGTAAAAAAATAAGTAGTAAATATGTAGCTTATATGTTAAAATCAATACATTACAGTAAAGTAATAAAGTGATTAGAGAACGAAACAGATGGAGGAATATTACGATGTATATAACATGTCTTGATGTAGAGGGAGTACTTGTACCGGAGATCTGGATTGCATTCGCAGAGGCGAGTGGAATTCCGGAACTCAAGAAGACAACAAGAGACGAACCTGACTATGATAAACTGATGAATTGGAGACTTGGAATTCTGAAAGAGCATGGTCTCGGACTGAAAGAGATCCAGGAGACAATCGCAAAGATCGATCCGCTTCCGGGAGCGAGAGAGTTCTTAGATGAGCTCCGCACATTCAGCCAGGTAATCCTGATTAGTGATACATTTACACAGTTTGCCACACCGCTGATGGAGAAGCTGGGCTGGCCGACACTGTTCTGCAACAGTCTGGAAGTAGCTGAGGACGGCGAGATCACAGGATTCAAGATGCGCGTAGAGCAGTCTAAACTGAGTACTGTGAAAGCACTGCAGTCTATCGGATTCGATACGATCGCAAGCGGAGATTCCTACAATGACCTTGGCATGATCCAGGCAAGTAAGGCAGGATTCTTGTTCCGCAGCACAGAGCAGATCAAAGCAGATCATCCGGAACTTCCGGCATATGAGACTTATGATGAGCTTCTGACAGCAATTAAAGACGCGATGAAATAGAGGATGAAAATACGAAAAAGCATCTGCACAGCCTGAATTGGCCGGTTGCAGATGCTTTTTTATATGTTAGGAAAGTTCTTTCCTAACATATAAAAAACGCTCCGCTTAGGATGCGCACTGCGGCGTACAAAGTAGGCGTCGCAAGCGTCTACGTTTCACTTCGGTCGTTGCTGGACGAGCGTCACTGGCGCTCAGCAACGCCGCAGGCGCAAGAATGTGCCGAGCACATTCTTTGTTCTATATAGATTAATGTAGGAAATCGTGATAAGATAGAAAGACAAAGAAGTATTAGCAGAATCAGCAACATAGAAAAATGGAATCTTTACTAGAAAGGCGGAAAGGACTACAACCAACATGTTATACGATGAGATTATAAAGATAGTGACACTGGCAGGGGAACTGATGCTTCAGGCACAGGACGAGGAACTGACAGTTTTTGATAAAGAAGGAACTGCAAACTTTGTGACAAAGCATGACAAGGAGATTCAGTTTTATCTGATTCAGAACCTGCGTCAGCTTATACCGGAAGCGACATTCCTTGCAGAGGAAGACGGGATGCAGCAGGAACTTGGAGATGGCTATTGTTTCATCATAGATCCGATTGACGGAACAACGAACTTCATCTTTGATTACAAGCACAGTTGTATTTCAGTCGGATTGACAAAGTATGGAAGAATGCTGTTTGGATGTGTTTACAACCCTTACACAAGAGAAATGTATTCTGCTGTGAAAGGCGAAGGAGCGAAACTGAACGGAAAAGAGATTCACTGTTCGGATAAAGGACTTGCAGACAATCTAGTTGCATTCGGAACTGCACGCTATCAGACAGAAGATACAGACAGAATCTTTGACCATGCGAAGAAGCTGTATCTGAACAGCCTTGGGATTCGTGCCGGTGGTTCAGCAGCACTTGATATCTGCCGTGTGGCATCCGGTGCAAATGGAGTCTATCTTGAACTGATGCTGTATCCGTGGGATTATGCGGCAGCATCTTTGATCGTGATGGAAGCAGGAGGATTTATCTCAACGGCAGAAGGTGGAATGATCACGCTGGATCAGCCGTGTTCCATCCTGGCAGCAGGACGGCAGTGCTGGAAGGAAGCAAGTCAGTTGTTGAGTGAATAATCAGAAGAATGGAATAGAGAGAAAAAATAGAAGGGAACTGAATTCATATGTTTACGCATGAGATGATAAAGTCTTTTAATCAGCTGGAGATGGATGTATATAATTACATTGTCAGCAATGAAGAGAAAGTAGTATATATGAAAGTACGTGAACTGGCAGAGGAGGTTCATGTTTCGACAACAACGATCCTTCGCTTTTGTAAAAAGGTAGGATGCGAGGGATATTCTGAATTTCGTTTGAAATTAAAACAGGAAGTCAACAGCAAAGAACAGAAGAAAATCAATATGGATCTTACTGCGGTTAAAGATTTCTTTGAGAGGGTGCAGACACAGGCATTTGCTGAGAATATCCAGGAAGCTGTGAAGTTGCTTACAAAGGCATCGTCAATTATATTTGTAGGTGTGGGGAATTCTTCTATTATAGGAAAGTATGGGGCAAGATATTTTAATAATGTAGGCTGGTTTTCATTTGCTATTGATGATCCGTTCACGCCAGTATTTCGTGGAAAAGGTGAGAGAACAGCTACAATCGCATTGTCTGTATCAGGAGAGACGGAACAGACACTGATGTTGGCAGAAAAGTTGAAAAGAAGAGGGAGCAGCCTGATATCTATTACAAATAAGGCAAACTGTTCTTTGGCGAAGATGAGTGACTGCAATATAAATTATTATGTTTCAGAGTATAAAAAAGACGAAAATTATGATCTGACATCCCAAATGGCAGTCGTTTTTATTTTGGAATTAATCGGAAGAGAATTGGAGGGCGTCCATAACGATACAGATGATCTGTTTCAAAATGATATGGAAGACTTATTTCATTAAGGTTGTAGAATGTAATGGTACGAATAGTAACCAGATAAGTAACAAAAAAAACAGGATACACGAAAAAGTATCATAATATACAAAAAAGGAAAATGAAAACAGTGCATTTTACACAATAAAGTAGAATGCCCTGTTTTTTTTATGTAACAAATTCCGTCTATATGGAACAGAAACCAGAAACAGGAAAAAGTACTGACAAAATGGAAAATGCTTGTTATACTAGCACCATCAAAGCAAATGAAAAAGAAAAAATTAGGGAGGAAACAATCATGGTAATTCGATTATTTTGTGCAGCAGGAATGTCAACAAGTCTTCTGGTAAAGAAGATGGAAGAGGCAGCAAAGGAAAAAGGAAAAGATGCTGATATCGCAGCATATCCATTTACAGATATGGAACGCATGATTGAAGGCGTGGATGTAGCACTGCTCGGACCGCAGGTAGGATATCAGCTTGCCAGAGCAAAAGAGATCTGTGATCCAAAAGGGGTTCCGGTAGATGTGATCCCAATGCAGGATTATGGAATGTGCAATGGAATGAATGTTTTGAAATTTGCATATAAGCTTGCGAAAAATAAATAAGAGAAAACAAAGATATACAATTTAAAGTAAAGGGTAGTAGCAAATGAAAGAGAAATTTAACGAAAAAGTAATCCCTGTGATCCTTAAGTTTATTAATACAAAGGGAATACAGTCAATAAAAAATGGTATGGTGACTTCCATGTCTCCTCTGATCATCGGATCAATCTTCCTGATCCTGTCAAACTTTCCGGTAAAGGCAGTTGTTGATGTATTAGAGTCTACAGGAATCAAAGCAGTATTAGATCAGGCATGTGGCGCAACATTCTCCATCAGTGCGATGATCGCAGTTATCGGTATCAGCTATAGCTATGCGAAACTGGAAAATCAGGAACCACTCAACTGTGCAATTATTTCATTGGCATCATTCTTGATTCTGATGCCTTCGTCCAAAACAACAGAAAGTGGAGAAGTTGTTGGTGGAATCATTGATAAGACATGGACAGCAGGACAGGGAATGATTGGAGCAATCATTGTCGGATTGATCGTACCGCTTGTTTACTGTTGGTTTTTGAAGAAAAATATACGTATTAAAATGCCGGCCGGAGTTCCGGAAGGTGTAACAAATGCATTCTCAGCGTTAATCCCGGCATTCGTAATCCTGACAGGGACTGCAGTAATTCACGGTATCTGTTCTATTGGATTCAACACAACAGGTATGGAAATTATTTACAAAATTGTTCAGACACCACTTCAGAAAATGACAGACTCCCTTGGTGGAGCAGTTCTGATGTGTTTTACAGGACCATTCCTGTGGTTCTTCGGAGTTCATGGTTCAACAGTAGTTGGTGGAATCATGACAGGACTTTTACAGGCAAACAGTCTTGCAAACCAGGCTATTATTGACAGTGGTGTAGAACTTACAATAGCAAACGGAGGCCATATTGTAACACAGCAGTTTTATGATCAGTTTATCAATATAACAGGTGCAGGTATCACAATCGGACTTGTAATGTATATGTTCTTCTTTGCAAAATCAAAACAGTTAAAGGCACTTGGCAAAGTGGGAATTATTCCGGCATTATTTGGAATCAATGAGCCAGTTCTGTTTGGTGTTCCGATCGTTATGAATCCAATGCTTGCAGTTCCGTTTATTGGAATGCCTGTGATTGCGTGTTTAATCCAGTATTTTGCACTGTATACAGGAATCTGCCCATTATATGGAGCAACACAGATCCCATGGACTTGTCCACCGATCATTTCCGGATTCCTTTTAGCAGGGTGGAAAAGTGCTTTACTTCAGTTAGTGATCCTTTGTGTTTCATTCTTTGTTTATCTGCCGTTCATTAAGAAGATTGACAAGATGAATCTGGTTCAGGAGAAGAATCAGCCGGTAGAGGATGAGGACGAAGACTGGTAAAATCAGAATAAAAATAATAGCAGAACAGGAGAAAAAAATGGACGAAAAATTTGAACTGGCGTGTTTTCAGATCATTACATATGTAGGTACAGCAAGAACACATTTTATCAATGCAATCCAGTGTGCGAAAGAAGGAAAATATGATGAAGCAGCAGAACTGATCAAACAAGGAGATGAAGCTTTTTCTCTTGGACATAATAGTCATGCAGATCTTTTGACAATGGATGCAAATGGAGAGATTTCTAATGGATACATGCTTCTGATGCATGCAGAAGATCAGCTTATGAGTGCAGAGAGTTTTCGCATTCTCGCAGATGAATTCATTGCACTGTATAAGAGGATTGATGAGAAATAATCATTAAGCTGTGATGGAATATAGAAACAGAAAAGTTGGGGGCAAAAGCCCCCAACACTATTATACAAATCAATTAAGACAACAGGAAGGGAATAACAATGGGATTTCGAAAAGATTTTCTATGGGGCGGCGCAGTTGCTGCTCATCAGCTGGAAGGCGCCTATGATCGAGACGGAAAAGGTTTGAGTATTATGGATGTTGTAACCAGCGGAGATGTAAATACAAGAAGAAGAATAACAGGTGAAATTCTAAAAGGTGAGAATTATCCGAATCATGAAGCAATTGATTTTTATGATCACTATAAAGAAGATATCCGCTTATTTGCAGAAATGGGATTCAAGTGTTTCCGTACAAGCATTGCATGGACACGTATTTTCCCAAATGGCGATGAAGAACAGCCGAATGAAGCCGGATTAAAATTCTATGATGAGATGTTTGATGAGTGTCTAAAATATGGAATCGAACCAGTGATCACACTGAGCCATTTTGAGATGCCGCTGTATCTTGTACAAGAGTATGGTGGATGGAGAAACAGAAAACTGATTGATTTCTTTGTGAAATTTGCAGTAACTTGTTTTGAACGATACAAAGACAAAGTAAAATACTGGATGACATTTAACGAGATTAATAACCAGGCAGATATCGGTGATGGATTCATGCTTTATGCTAATTCCGGGGTTATAGTTAAACCAGAAGAAAATGAAGAAGAATTGATGTATCAGGCAGCTCACTATGAACTGGTTGCCAGTGCCGAAGCAATAAAAGCAGGACATGAGATCAATTCGGAATTTCAGATTGGCTGCATGATCGCAATGTGCCCGATCTATCCAGCTACCTGCCGTCCGGAAGATGTTCTGCAGGCTGAAAAATCTATGCAGAAAAGATATTATTACACAGATGTGCATGTAAAAGGAGAATATCCTGCGAATATTTTGAAATACTGGGAAAGAAAAGACCTTAAGATCGACGTGACAGAAGAAGATCTTGCAGTGTTGAAACAGGGATGCGTCGATTATATTGGCTTCAGCTATTATATGTCTTTCTGTACAAAAGCAGAAAAAGACAATCCGGAATATGACTACCGCGGAGAAAAGGATCGCGTAAAGAACCCATTTGTAAAGGCAAGTGAATGGGGATGGCAGATTGACCCAATCGGACTGCGCTATTCATTGAATTGGTTTACAGATCGTTACAAAGTACCGCTGTTTATTGTAGAAAATGGATTTGGAGCATATGATACTCTAGAAGAGGATGGAAACATTCACGATCCATACCGTGTAGCATATCTGCAACACCACATTTCAGAAATGAAAAAGGCGATAGAGGAAGACGGGGTAGATCTGATGGGTTATACACCATGGGGATGCATTGACCTTGTCAGTGCAGGAACCGGTGAGATGGATAAGCGATATGGATTCATTTATGTGGATAAGCATAACGATGGAACAGGAGACTTATCCAGACGAAAGAAAGATTCTTTCGAGTGGTATAAAGAAGTTATTTCAACAAACGGCGAAAATATCAATTAGTTGACAAGATGATTGTTAAAGAAGAGTGTCTATATCAAGGAACGATAAAAGGTTCTGATATAGACACTTTTTTGGTTACTGATTTTATAGTATTGGGCAAATGGGATTTGTTGAGTATTTTAGTGAACAATGTTACAATACTAGTAGTATCAGATTGTGTAGATAAAGTTGCAGAGTAGAAAGCGAGGGGAAATATTATGCATCCGGTAATAAGCATTGGAAAACAAAATTTCGCATCATTGCGGGAGAACAACTGCTTTTATATAGATAAATCTGACCTGATCAGAGAATGGTGGGAATCACAGGATGAGATCACACTGATTACAAGACCTCGTCGTTTTGGCAAGACATTAAATATGAGTATGCTGAATAATTTCTTCTCGAACCTATATACGGATAAGAAGAAATTATTCGAAGATCTTTCTGTCTGGAAAGAAGAAAAATATCAGAAATTACAAGGAACATATCCAGTGATATTCATTAGCTTTGCTACAATTAAAGGTGCTGATTATCAGGATGCAAGAGATGGAATCATCATGGCGATCAATGAAGCATATTCCGAGCATCGTTATCTCCTGGAATGGAACGGCCTTACAGAAGGTGAGCGAAGATGCTTTGAAGAACTGGATAATTACGCCAAGAATCCAGGAATGAAAGAACCGGTAGCAAATGATACAATCTGCAATGCAGTTAAGAATCTGTCCAATTGTCTGTATCGTTATTATGAGAAGAAAGTTCTGATTCTTCTGGACGAATACGATACACCGATGCAAGAAGCATATCTCTATGAATATTGGGAAGAATTCATTGCTTTTATAAGAAACTTTTTCAATGCAACATTTAAAACCAATCCATATCTTGAAAGAGCAATGATGACTGGCATCACGAGAGTGTCGAAGGAATCGGTATTTTCTGATTTGAACAACTTAAATGTTGTTACAACAACATCAGAAGAATATGAATCAAGCTTTGGATTTACTGAAGAAGAAGTATTCCATGCATTGGAAACAATGGGAATGTCACAAGAAAAACAGCTTGTAAAATCCTGGTATGACGGATTTATATTTGGAAAACAGAAAGACATTTATAATCCGTGGTCTATCACAAACTATCTGGATAAAAAACAATTGCGTCCGTATTGGGCAGATACAAGTTCGAATGGTTTGATCAATCGACTGATCAGACAATCCTCATCGGAAATCAAAGAACGGATGGAAGAGCTTCTGCAAGGAAAAGAAATCGTAGTAAATTTTGACGAACAGATTGTGTTTGAACAGCTGGATCAGGATGAGAATGCCATCTGGAGTCTGATGCTGGCAAGCGGATATCTGAAGGCAACAGACGTAGAATATCGAGGAGTTCTAAGAGAACCATGGTATCATCTGATGATTACTAATTTGGAAACAACCGCAATGTTCTCAAATTTATTTAAGGGATGGTTTCATCAGAGCAGATCGAATTATAATCAATTTATGAAGGCACTACTCGCCGGTGATCTGGATGCGATGAACTATTATATGAATCAGGTTTCAATGGCAACATTTAGTTACTTTGACACATCAGGAAATGAAGAAGGACCAAGTGAGCCGGAACGATTTTATCATGGCTTTGTATTGGGATTGATTGCGGATCAGGCAGATCAATATGAAATCTGTTCGAATCGAGAGAGCGGATTTGGAAGATATGATGTAATGATGATTCCAAGGGAACAGGGAGATAAACAATATCCGGCAATCATTATGGAGTTTAAAGTTCGTAACTCAAGGAAAGAAAAAACGTTGGAAGAGACAGTGGAGCATGCGCTGAATCAGATTGAAGAAATGAACTATGATGCACAGCTTTTTGCACGTGGATTCAAAAAAGAAGAAATCAGACATTATGGATTTGCATTTGAAGGAAAGAAGATTCTAATCGGGATGCGAGAATAATGTTACAAAACATAGTGAAAAAGTGCAGAAAAATGTTACAGAAACCGATAAAAAACGCGGAAAAATGTAACGAAACACATCGAATAACCTCGGAAAAATGTAGATATGAGGTGGATCTGGCGGGATTATGAAAAGTTATCCACATTTTATAAACAAAAAAATTGAGTTATAAATAATAGCGAAGAAGAGTCAATATTCGAGTTTGTTAAGAAATCCAGAAATATTGACTCTTCTTTTTTGAACCTATGAAGAGGTAAAATAAAGGGTATAAGTTTTTCACCTACCCCCGATACTCCCCCGGCTGGCAGTGATACTTCTCCTGAAATTTCTTATAGAAGAAGGTGACATTTTCATATCCGGCTCGCTGGGCAATTTCGGTTACCGGAAGTGCTGTCTGTCTCAGCAGGTTGGCGGCAGTCTGCAGTTTCTGCGCCTGGATCAATTGAATATAAGTCATACCGGTATATTTCTTGAGAAGACGCGTGACATAGTTTGGACTGATATGGAAAAAGTCAGCGACAGATTCCTGTGTACATGTTCTGAAATTCCGTTCCATATAACGCAGCATAGGAATCACAACGCTGTTGTGTGAGTAGGAGTCCCCCCTTGTCAAATCGTCTTCATAGACATTGATCAATTCCGCCATGATCGTGTAAAAAAGATGCATGATGATATCTGTAGAATTAATGGATGGATCAAAGCACTCACAGAACAGTTCATTAAAGAACATCGGAATTCTACGGTCGTTTTCTGAGTGGAAAAGCAGGTAGTGGTCATGGTCAGTCTTTTCGTTGATCGCATTAATAAAAAAGCGGGAGAGTATACTGTCATTAGAAAACTGATTAAACATATGCTCACGCAGAAAGTCCGTCTTGGGGATAATGCTGATCATGATATCATTCTCTCCAAGCGGAGCAATTGAGTGCGGGCAGTTTGTGTCAATCAGGAGAACCTGGTTCTTTTGCAGAGTGATCGGGTGTCCGTCAATAACCTGCGGGCAGCTTCCGGAATAGACATAGTTAATCTCAATGTGGGTATGGATATGTTCTGGAACTGTACTGAAGCGGGAATTCTTCTTAATTGATATTTCCGAGAGTTCCGCATTAAGTCCGGGAGAGTGATCGGCTGGCTTGTTGTCAAGTGGGGAATAAGCAACATCTAAGTCCAATATAGTGTATTCTACGCCATTACATTGTTTTCTCGGCATATCTTTCCAGCCATCATAGACATATCCATTGCGATATTTCTCCTCACTTGGGGATAACGTGGTAAGATAATGATGTAGTGCTTTCAGATTCATAAGACAGGTACCTCCTTTGCATGAAGTGTAGCAGATTGTGTGGAAATGGTCAATAAAAAGTGAGGAATCTGATATTTTTTTCTAATATGTGGTTGGCTATAATATAGACAATAAAGAAATGCATTTCGAGAAACTATTAGATATTAAGTGTGAGTGATGAATGGGAGGAACGTACATCATGGCAAAAGAAGATTATGGACAGCTGGCAAAGGAAGTAGTAGCTGCTGTTGGAGGGAAAGAAAATATTGTTAGTGTATCAAATTGTATGACACGTTTACGTTTTGTTTTGAAGGATGATACAATTCCAAATAAGGATGAGGTGAGCAAGATTAAGGGTGTCAAAGGCGTTATGAATCAGGGTGGTCAGTACCAGGTGATCATTGGTACTCATGTAAGTGAAGTAGTTAAGTTTGTAAAGACAGAAGCCGGAATCACAGGGAACAGTAAGGCGGTAAATAAAGAAGATTACCAGGTGATGAAAAAAGACAGTCTTTGGAACCGTTTCTTTAAGGTGATCTCCGGATGTATCATGCCAATGATAGGTCCAATGATCGCAGGAGGAATCTTGAAAGGAATCCTTGTCATTCTTACAACAATGGGTATCCTCACAAACACAGATGGAACATACCTTGTACTTTATGCAGCATCTGATGCAATTATGTACTTTATGCCGATTATCGTAGGATTTTCATGCGGAAAGATTTTTGATTGTAATCCGTATACGACGGCTGCAATCGGAGCGGCGCTTGTATATCCGAATCTGGTGGCAGCGATTGCAGCAGAAGGTGGAATCACATTCCTCCATATTCCGGTATCTACAACAACTTATGCGAACACATTATTCCCAATCATTCTGGCATCTTTCTTCGCAAGCAAGGTGGAAAAGCTGGCAAAGAAGGTGCTTCCAGAGATGATTCAGTTAATGATGGTTCCTACAGTTGTACTTGCATTGACAGTTCCGCTTTCTTATTTAGTGATCGGACCGGTTATGCAGTATGTTTCTAATGGACTTTCAACTGTAGTTTGTGGAATCTTTAATTTCAGTCCAATCCTTGGAGGCTTGCTTTTTGGAGCATTCTGGCAGTTAGTTGTTCTCCTTGGTTTGCATGCAGCATTTATCCCGGTATTGATGAATAACCTGTTTACACTTGGAAGCGATCCAATCAACGCGATTCTCGGATTGACAGTATGGGCACTTGCCGGAGTAGCACTTGGATATTCACTTAGAACAAAAGATCCGGATAAACGTAGCGCCGGATTCGGTAGTCTTGCATCCGCACTCTGTGGAGTAACAGAGCCGGCAATCTATTCTATCGCTGTGCCAAATATGAAATTATTTGCCTGTGCATGGGTAGGCGGAGGAATCTCCGGAGCAATTCTTGGAGGACTCGGAGCAAAATTATATGCACTTGCAGGAGACGGACTTTTCCGTATTCCTGGAATGATTAATCCAGCTGGACTGGACGTCAGCTTCTATGGATTTATCGCATGTGCAGTACTCGCTTTTGGAGTTTCAGCGGTACTGGCATATATTGTACAGGGAAAAGAAGAAAAGAAAAATTAATTGTAGATAGTAATGATATGAGGTAGACGAAGGATGAAGAACGGATTATATCCATTTTTTTGGCAGCATGGAGAAGAACATGCGGTATTGAGTGAATATATGGACAAGATAGCAGAGAGTGGGATGAAAGGGGTGTGCATTGAGGCACGCCCACATCCGGACTTCGTTGGAGAGCAGTGGTGGAGTGATCTGGATCTGATTCTTGCGAAAGCAAAAGAAAATGAGATGAAGGTCTGGATTCTCGATGATTCCCATTTTCCAACAGGATATGCGAATGGAAAAGTAAAAGAATGCTATCCACAGTATCTGAAGAAATATCTGGATATGCGTCGCTATGATGTGCAAGGACCGATGCGACAGATGCGCATTGATTTAAAGCTTTTAAAAGGAAGACCGTGGGACAAGCCGGATCCGGAGCAGAAAATCTTGAAAGTCTACATGGCAAAACGAAGCAGCCGTTATACAGAGCAGGGAGATCCAGTTGATGCAGAGACACTAACGGATATTACGGATTGCATGGACATGGAAAAACGCCTTCTGACATTGGATGTTAAAGACGGTGCGTGGAGTATTTTTATTCTGTATCTAACCAGAAAAGGTGGTGAAGAGGCGACAAAAGATTACCTTAATCCACTTGTAAAAGAAGCAACGCAAATTCTCATTGATGAGGTTTATGAACCTCACTATGCACATTATAAAGATGATTTCGGAACGTTGATTGAAGGTTTCTTCTCAGATGAACCGAGATTTGGAAATGAAAAAGGAACGGAAGCACGAATCGGATCTGATATGGTTCTTCCATGGAGAGAAGGCCTTGAAAAAGAGCTGGAATTTGATGCAAAATATCTGCCGCTTTTATGGGTAAATGCAAACGGTGCTGAAGCAGAAATTCGTTACCGCTACATGGATCTGATCACAACGCTGTATCGTGATAATTTTACAAATGTTCTTTCAGACTGGTGCCATGCACATGGTGTGATGTATCTTGGACATACAATTGAAGACAACGGTGCACATGCAAGACTCGGTTACGGAACAGGACATTATTTCCGTGGACAGGAGACGATGGACTACGCAGGAATCGATGTGATCGGAGGTCAGATCGTTCCGGGGATGAATTATCATCATGACGCATTCAATACCGGTGGAAGCAATGGAGAATTTTACCATTATGCACTTGCAAAACTGGCTTCATCCGCAGCACATTTAGATCCACTCAAGAACGGTAATTCTATGTGTGAAGCCTTCGGAGCTTACGGATGGAACGAAGGACTGAAGATGATGAAATGGATCGCAGATCACCTGATCGTCCGTGGAATCAATCACATTGTTCCACATGCTTTTGATCCAAAGAAATTCCCGGACTTCGACTGCCCACCGCATTTCTATGCGCATGGAATGAATCCGCAGTTTCGGTATTTCTCAACATTCAGTAATTATGTGAATCGTCTGATGGAATTGTTCCGGGATGGAACACACCCGGCGAAAGTCGGAGTGCTCTACCCGGCTGAGCAGGAATGGGGCGGAGAGTATATGCCAATCGAGAAACCGGCAAGAGCACTAACAGAACATCAGATCAGCTTTGATATCATTTCACTGGATTACCTTGCGGGCGCAGAGCTGCAGGAGAAACAGTACAGTATCAATGGACAGAATTTTGAGGTGCTGGTTGTTCCTTATAGCACTTTCCTGCCACAGCAGGGAAAAGAGCTTCTTAGTCAATTAGAGCAGTCGGGAGTTCGTGTGATCTATCTTGAAAAAGAGATTTATAACTTTGATGTGCAGAAAGAATTAGGACAATATCAGGCAGTAAAATTTACTAATGCGTATCCGGAGCTTGCAGTCGGAGAATATATGAAAAATAATGTGTATTGTCTTATGTTATTTAATGAAAATATCGGAAATACAATCGACACAGAACTGACAATTTCAGACGGAAATACAGTCTACCGTTACGATGCATTTGCCAATACTTTGACAGAAGTATCACAGACAGCAAGGCTTGTTCTGCAACCATATGAATCAGTGGTATTTCTTCAGGGAGAAGAAAGTCAAGTGAAGGCGATTGCAGAAAAATTGGAGGCTGGTTTCACTGGAGAATTTGATAGAGAAAGTGGCAAGAAGTCATTTGGCACAGATGGTGAAATGGAAGACAGAACCAATCTGCTTCCGGAAAAATGGAAAGTAACATTTGCAGACAGCTGTTCCTATCCAGAATTCATAGAAACAGTTCCGACAGAAAAGCTAGATCTGATCAGCAGTATTACAGGATTTGAAAATAAATCCGGAACCGTGCGCTATGAAGGAACAACCCAGCTAGAAAAGAAAAATATAGAAAGAAGTATTTGGCTTGATCTGGGCAATGCCTATGAGACAGCGGAAGTGTTTGTAAATGGAAAATCCGCAGGTGTTCGTATCTGTAAGCCATATCGCTTTGAGTTGACAGGACTTCTTAAAGAGGGTGAGAACCGGCTGGCAATTGAGGTAACAAATACACTAGGTACACAGATGAGAGATGCAATCAGCCATTATCTGCCAATTGAACCGTTTGGCGTTGAAGGAATGGTGCATCTTTACATGGGAAAATAAATCAGAAAAATCAGAAAAATTCAGCAGGAGGCAGTAAGATGAGTTTACCGGAAAATTTTTTGTGGGGCGGCGCAACAGCAGCAAATCAGTGTGAGGGTGCATATAATGTGGATGGAAGAGGGCTGGCCAATGTCGATATATGTCCGGCAGGAAAAGACCGATTCAAGGTAATGCTTGGACATGGAGAGACGTTAGAGCCGGACACAGGGCATGTTTATCCGGCAATGCAAGGAATCGATTTCTATCATCATTACAAAGAAGATATCGCGCTTCTAGGTGAAATGGGTTTCAAGACATTTCGTCTGTCGATTGCCTGGTCAAGAATCTTTCCAAACGGTGATGATGCAGAACCAAATGAAGCAGGACTTCAATTCTATGAAAATGTATTTAAAGAATGCCACAAATACGGAATTGAGCCACTTGTTACAATTACACATTTTGATTGCCCGATTCATCTGACCAAAGAGTACGGAGGCTGGAAGAACCGAAAACTGATTGAGTTCTATAAGAAACTTGTAACAGTACTCTTTACAAGATACAAAGGACTTGTAAAATACTGGCTGACATTTAATGAGATCAACATGATTCTGCACCTTCCATTTATGGGGGCGGGACTTGTCTTTAAAGAAAGAGAAAATGAGACACAGGCGAAATATCTTGCAGCACATCATGAACTGGTAGCGTCTGCAGAAGCAACAAGAATCGCTCATGAGATCGATCCAGAGAATAAGGTCGGATGTATGCTGGCAGCAGGTCAGACATATCCATACTCCTGTGCGCCAGAAGATGTATGGAAAGCGATGGGAAAAGATCGTGAAAATTACTTCTTCATTGATGTACAGGCAAGAGGTGAATATCCGGCTTATGCAAAGAAATTCTTCGAAAGAGAAGGAATCCAGCTCGATATTACAGAAGAAGATGAAAAACTCCTGAAAGAAAATACAGTTGATTTTGTTTCATTTTCTTACTACTCTTCCAGATGCGCAAGTGCGGATGCAAGCGTTGACACAACAGATGGAAATGTATTTGCTACAGTAAAGAATCCACATCTGAAAGCAAGTGAATGGGGATGGCAGATCGATCCGCTGGGACTTCGTATTACAATGAATGCACTGTATGACAGATATCAGAAGCCGCTTTTTATCGTAGAAAATGGACTTGGTGCGGTGGATCAGCCGGATGAGAACGGTTATGTGGAAGACGACTATCGTATAGAATATTTAAAAGCACATATTTTGGCTATGATGGACGCTGTAGAGATTGACGGTGTGGAAATTATGGGTTATACTTCATGGGGGTGCATTGATTTAGTTAGTGCTTCAACCGGTGAAATGAAAAAGCGTTATGGCTTTATCTATGTCGATAAAGATGACAATGGAAATGGAACGCTTAGACGTACAAAGAAGAAATCATTTGACTGGTATAAGACCGTAATTGAGACCAATGGACAATGTTTAAAAGAAAGAGGCGAGAAGTAGGTATGTTTTCATTTTTTAAGAAAAAACAGGCTCCTGCAGAGGAGAAAAAGGCATTTGCCGTAAAGGCTTATCTGTCAGGAAAAGTAGTACCAATCGAGGAAGTAAAGGACGAAGTGTTCTCATCTAAAGCATTAGGTGACGGACTTGCAATCGAGCCGGTTGAGAATGTGATCGTGGCACCATGTGACGCAACAGTATCTGTACTGATGGAAGGATCCAGACATGCAGTTGGACTTACACTTGCGAACGGAGTAGAGCTTCTGATCCACGAAGGAATCGACACAGTGAACATGGAAGGTGACGGATTCGAGTACTTCGTGAAAGAAGGAGATAAGGTAAGCGCAGGAGACAAGCTGCTCTCATTTGATCCGGAGAAGATCAAAGCACAAGGATATGAGAAAACATGTATTCTCGTAGTTACGAACGGAGACGATTATCCGGATATGAAGCTGCACACAGGAATGGATGCAGTACAGGGCGAGACAGTGATCGCTGAATTCTAATCAATTTTGAAAGAGATGAAAAATTAAGAGACAGATACTTTTCCAATGCGAGAAAAGGCTCTGTCTCTTTTTGGTGTAAAATACGGAAAAATGGTGAAAATTCACAAGAAATCACAAATATACCGCAACAATATTGATGAAAAAACGGGAGATAGAGCTTCAGGCTAGACTAGACGAAGCTGAGGCACAGCTTAAGGACAGAGAAATTACGATTGAGAAGTCAGGGTCAATTGCTGATGCAGCAATGCAGTTAAGCGGCGTATTTCAGGCAGCACAGGAAGCTGCTGACACCTATCTTAAATCGATAAAAGCAACGGCGCGGCATGTATAGGAATTCTTGAGATACCGGCGATTGACCTGAAGCTTCCGGTACTGAGTGAGTGGAGCTATCCGTTTCTGAAGAGGGCACCTTGTCGCTATTCGGGCAGTGCTTATCTGGATAATCTCGTGATCACGGTACATAATTACAGAACATATTTCGGGAAGCTGAAGGAACTGGAAGTTGGAACTGAGGTGATCTTCACAGATGCAGCCGGGAACCGGTTCGAATACAAAGTGGCGGCGGTAGAGGCACTGACTCCACAAAGCGTGAAGGACATGACAAGCGGAGAGTGGGCGTTAAGCTTGTTTACATGTACGCTGGATGGAAAGAATAGAGTGACAGTGCGGTGTGAGGCTGCTGGTTGCACATCATGTGAGCAGTAACTTGCACATCGTGTGAGGTAAAGAGTTGAAAGATTTGTTTGACATAAGAAAAAAGAAATGCTAATATAATAAATAGAAAGGTGCTACCGATGACGGTTCGCCTGATGTTTTTAATTGGTTAAATAACCGCTCAAGTTTTCTCAGGTCGTTGGGCGGTTATTTTTGCGTCTTGGAATCATGCTTTCCACGCACGTAACCAAGGCTATAAAAAGTCGCACACAGTGAAATAACTGCGATAAGGTCAGTAATGGTCAGCATAGGCCAATTCTCCTTTCCAAGATTTCTCAAATGAGAGATGATCTATGTAATCGGAGCTATAAACTCTCAGCGCAAAGCGAACCGCCATTCACGTCAATGTGAAGTAGCACCCTAGGCATAAAGCCTGAACATATGATAACAAATATGTTGATAAAAATCAACATAAAAAGTAACACATATAATGCGAAAATTATTGCAGTTAACCCCACTATTTCTCTGATTTATGCAACAAATTGCAGGAGACGGTTATTTTATTGACCGTCTCTTTTTTGTGTGATATAACCTAATCATAGCAAACAACAAACGTTTGCATAGAAAGAAATGAACAATGCGCATTGTTATGAAACATTAAAAATCATGTTATCTCATACAAGAAAAAGGAGACAATAAAAATGGCAAAAGTAAAAAATTTCAAGACAATTTTCCCAGCAGTATCAGTACCACTTAACGACGACTATTCTATCAACGAATCAGAATTCAGAGCATACTTGAGATGGATTAAAACATTCTACGGAAAAGGAAAATCAAATTGACGAGATAGCGATAAAAAGATATAATATAGTTAGAATATTACTATGATTAACTTGAGGAGGTGCTAGTATGAATATTCGTCCATCAGCAGCAATCCGTCAAAATTATAATGAGATTGCAGATATGTGTCGTAAGACTGCAGAACCCGTATTTCTTACAAAAAACGGAGAAGGTGATCTGGTTGTCATGGATATAGAAACCTTCAATCGTAGAGAAAAAATGTTGAAGTTAAGGGAGGAACTGCTTGCAGTAGAAGAGGATCGGATGGCAGGGAGAAGTGGATGCACAGTAGATGAACTGGATGCATATCTTGAGGATGTGATTGCAGAGGTATAGTGAATGACAGATAAAAAGTACAAAGTAATTGTTTCTGACAGGGCAAAGAGGATGTTGGGAGCGCATATTCGGTTTATAGCTCAGGTTAATAAAGATGCCGCCAGCACAAAAAAGAAGGAAATAATAGCAGCAATCCGTTCCTTGAATCATATGCCGCAGCGTTTTCCATTTTTTGAAGAAGCGTACATTCCACCAAATAAATATCATAAGATGTTTATTGAAAAATGGTATCTGGTTCTTTATCAGATACAGGATGATACGGTATATGTGGAGTATATTGTTGATTGCAGAAAAGATTATAACTGGTTGATTCATTAAGGAATGCTTGGGACAGCCATGACTTCCATGGAGCTGCCGGGTCGTGAGATGGGACAGCGGGCGGCTGATATGATATTGGAAGACATTGAAGCGGCGGATGATGAGAAACCAAGCGTGCAGCACATGGTGTTCGGAACAAAGCTGATAGAGAGAGACGACGTAGGAAAAGGGGCTGTGAAAAAAGAATAGTCCCCCCAAAAAGAAAGACCAAGAGTTTATAATGAACTCAAGGTCTTTCTTTCTGTTATAAT
>ERZ772878.367-NODE-367-length-51629-cov-6.38132_pt1 | contig 51629 bp, 41 predicted proteins | sample MGYA00580578_ERZ772878 | MGnify/ENA primary metagenome ERZ772878 (study PRJEB29015, sample SAMEA2737686) | human gut metagenome | biome: human gut; feature: human-associated habitat; material: faeces | place: China | collected 2012 ...
GAATTCTAAGTTACTGGCGTATCCGCCGATATTTAGTCTTGCCGTTTAAAACGGCTGAGAAGCACGTGACTTTAGCCATGTGAGGTTCACTGGCGTTGAGCATATTGTTAATACCTTTTTCCGTTTCTGCAAGCTGCTTTTTCAAAAGAGGCAGATCGGTGCTTTCTTTCTTCTGCAACTACATCAGCGTATCAATCAGTCGTTCCATGACTTCATCATTCATAATTGCTTTCATACAGTAATTGAGCGTACATATAAATTAGAGGAGACCGAGGCAGTGATGCAGGAACAGATCCGGGTAGCAAACCATCGGATCGCAGATTTGGAAAAGCAGATGGAGGGATAAGGTATGCAGATTAAAGATTATGTAAAGCCGGAATTACTTGTAGTAGCAGTAGTGCTGTACTTTATTGGGATGTGGCTGAAGCAGAGCGAGACAGTGAAAGACAAATACATCCCACTCATTAATGGGCTGATTGGCGTTGCGATTTGTGCCATCTATGTGTTCGCTACCTGTGCTTGCGGCAGTGGTCAGGATATCGCGCTGGCAGTTTTCACGGCACTTACACAGGGCGTCCTTGTGGCGGGATTGTCTACGTATGTAAACCAGATTTTTAAGCAGTCAGGAAAAGAAGAGTAGAAGGAGGCGATCCGACTATCTCCCGCGGCAGTTCGGGGCATGGCTGCCGTTGCGACATCGCAACAATAGGGGAAAATCGACGAAAGCCGATAGTAGGAATAAAAACCCCCAAGGAGTCGCGATCCTTGGGGGGTTTGTCGTTGCCTGTGATGGACAACTACTATCTCTTAGCCTATCGGCATTATAGTATATGCGAAAATTCTTTGCAAGATACCCCCGGAAAACAAAATGTCATATTTTTCATATCATAAAGAAAAGAGGACAAATCTATGAGAGATATCACATTATGTCATCCACGTCTCCAGCGCATTGCGTCCGCCTGGATCAAAGCCTGTGCGACCGAGGGTATCACAATAGCCATCGGAGAGACACTGCGGACGGTGGCGGAGCAGGACGCTCTGTACGCGCAAGGACGTACCAAGCCTGGCAACATTGTAACCAATGCCAAAGGCAGTAGCTATAGCAGTCAGCATCAGTGGGGGATTGCCTTTGATTTTTATCTTAAGATGGATGTGGACGGCGATGGCAGCGTGTCAGACGATGCCTACAATGACAGCACAGGTATGTTTAAAAAGGCCGCAGAGCTGGCAAAAGCTTTAGGACTTGCCTGGGGCGGAGACTGGCGTAGCATCGTAGACAAGCCACATCTTTATCTGCCGGACTGGGGCAGCGGCACCAACATTCTTAAACAGCGTTACGGCACCTTTGAGGCGTTTAAAAAGACCTGGCCTAAAATGGATGTAGCGACAGTCAAATACGACAGCGATGCCGGAGCGGCGGATCTCAAGGACATCAAGAGCGGCGCACACGGCTTGAGCATCACTGCATCTTCGCTCATCATCCGGACAGCTCCGGCAGGTGCTGACTCTGGCAAGCGCTACACCAAGGATCAGCGTGTGCAGCCAATTAATAAATGCTTTGCCGGCGGCGATCCGTGGATCCAGACTGCGGACGGCTGGGTGTCTGGCAAGTATCTTACTGGCTGGGTGTGCCAGGACGGGCGCTGGTGGTATCTGCTGAGTGGGTACACCTACCGGCACGATGCAGTCTGCCAGATTGACGGACAGGCGTATGCGTTTGATTCGGATGGCTGGATGATTACCGCAGATCGGATAGCAGAGGACGGACATATACGATAAAATATGATGAAAAACACAATATAAGCGCATAATAAGGGGCTGTCATTCCTTGAAAATAAAGGGAAAACAGCCCTTTTTTCGTGTGATATTTCGTGTGATATTTCCCCATAAAAAGGGGGCCTTTATACTGAAATATGCTTTCGTGGTAGATGCTCCAAAAACACCGGAAACCCTTGTAAATAAAGGAAAAATCCAGCATTTACAAGGGTTTCTGCATCCATCAAAAAAAGCAGATAACGGGAATCGAACCCGCCTTTCCAGCTTGGGAAGCTAGCGTTCTACCGATGAACCATATCTGCAAATATATATTAAGTATACTGTTTTTTCTGAAAAAGTCAAGAAATTTATCTTGCCAAAAAGGGAGGAAAGTTACTGTACACGGGTAGGCACTTTTGGGATCGAAAGAGACAAATATATTCAAAACACCCACAAAATGCCCTCTTAACACAATTTATATTTCAAAAACTCGCAGAAGGTGTTATAATAATTCCGTATGGATTAGGGCGCGGTTTTCAGGCACCCTTTTTCCGTCATAGGAAAGTGTTAAGGCATATTTTTTATTTTGTATATAAAATAGAGATTTTCTGTATCGGTATGGCGGATAAACAGAAAATAACGGAGGAAATTATGGATATAATCATTATCGGATGCGGCAAGGTTGGTACGACGCTGGCGGAGCAGCTTGTCCGGGAGGATTACAATGTGGTGATGATCGATACGTCTGCGGAGCGAATGCAGCGGGTGTCAGATGATATCGATGCGATCAAGCTGGTGGGAAATGGTGCCAGCATTTCCATGCAGATCGAGGCAGGTGTGCAGACGGCGGACATGCTGATTGCCGTGACAGGGTCGGATGAGATGAACCTTCTCTGCTGCCTGATTGCGAGAAAAGTGGGGCATTGCCACACGATTGCGCGTGTGCGGAATCCGATTTACAGCAACGAGCTTACCTTTATCAAGCAGCAGCTGGGAATTTCCATGATTATCAACCCGGAATATGCGGCGGCGACGGAGATTTCGAGAATTCTGCGCTTCCCGTCAGCGATCAAGATCGATCCATTTGCCAAGGGAAAGGTAGAGCTTCTGAAATTTAAGGTAAAACCGGAGTTTAAGCTGGACGGGCTTTCGGTCATGGATATTGACAGCCAATTCCGCTGCGATGTCCTGATCGGCGGTGTTGAGCGCGGCGATGAGGTGGCGATCCCGGATGGTAAATTTGTGATTAAAAACGGGGATATGGTGTCGATTATCGCCTCCCCGGCAAATTCGGCAGAATTTTTCCGCAAGATCGGCATCCAGACAAACCAGGTCAGAAATACGATGATTGTCGGAGGCGGTACGATTGCTTATTATCTGGCGAAACTTTTGGCGGCGATGAAGATCCGGGTTAAAATTGTGGAGAAAGATAAAGCGCGCTGCGAGGTTCTGACAGAGCTTCTGGACGATGCGTTGATCCTCAACGGCGACGGAACGGATCGGCAGCTTCTTCTGGAAGAGGGGCTGATGACGGCGGAGGCATTTGTCACCCTGACGAATATGGATGAGGAAAATGTCTTCCTTGCGCTGTATGCGAAGGAAAATTCCAGCGCGAAGCTGGTGACGAAGGTTAACCGGATCGCCTTTGACGAGCTGATCAGCAAGCTGGACCTGGGAAGTCTGATTTATCCGAAATACATCACGGCGGACTACATTTTACAGTATGTGCGCGCGATGCAGAATACGATCGGCAGCAATGTGGAGACGTTGTATCATATTCTCGATGGTCGGGCGGAGGCACTGGAGTTTGTGATCCGCGAGGAGTCGGAAGTGACGGGCATTCCGCTGATGAATCTGAATCTCAAGAGCAACCTGCTGATCGGATGCATCAACCGCGGCGGCAATATCAAGATCGCGCGTGGACAGGACTGCATCCAGCAGGGCGATACAGTGATTGTCCTGACGAGTCAGAAAGGTCTGCGGGATATCCGTGACATCCTGAGAAAGTAGGCGGCATAGATGAATTATTCGATTGTATTTTATATCATAGGCTGGATCCTGAATTTTGAGGCGGCTTTTATGGCGCTTCCGACGGCAGTGGCACTGATTTACCGTGAGTCGGAGGTATGGTGCTTTCTGGCAACGATGGCAGTATGCCTGATGGTTGGTATGCTTCTGGTACGCCGAAAACCGAAAAATCAGATCTTTTATGTGGCGGAGAGCTTTGTGGCGGTTTCTCTAAGCTGGGTTTTACTCAGTGTGATGGGAGCAGCGCCGTTTGTATTAAGCGGCTATATTCCGAATCCGATCGACGCCTTGTTTGAGACGGTATCGGGCTTTACGACGACCGGTGCAAGTATTCTGAGCAGTGTGGAGCAGCTGCCGAACTGCTTATTATTCTGGCGGAGTTTTACGCACTGGATTGGCGGTATGGGCGTTCTGGTATTCCTTCTGAGTGTCCTGCCAATGGTGGGCGGTTCCCATATGAATTTGATGAAGGCGGAGAGCCCAGGACCGATCGTGAGTCGTCTCGTTCCGAAGGTCCAGATGACGGCGAAGCTGTTATACCAGATTTACCTGGGGATGACGATCCTCGAGGCTGTGATTCTGATTCTTGGGAAAATGCCGATTTTCGACGCGATCACGATCACGGTCGGAACAGCAGGTACGGGTGGTTTTGCAATCCGGAATGATAGTCTGGCGAGCTACACGGCATTTCAGAAAAATGTCGTGACGGTGTTTATGATTCTGTTCGGAGTGAATTTTAACTTTTACTTCTTCCTGCTGATGCGAAAAATAGGACAGGCCTTTAAAATGCAGGAGGTGCGGGCATATTTTCTAATCATTGCATCGGCGGTTGGCATCATTACAGTCAATACGGTATCACTCTGCGGCAATGCACTGCAGGCATTCCAGGATGCGGCATTCCAGGTCGGTTCGGTTATCACGACGACCGGTTACGCCACGGTGGATTTTGATAAATGGCCGCAGCTTTCAAGAACGATTATGGTACTTTTGATGTTTATCGGCGCCTGCGCGGGCAGTACCGGAGGCGGTATCAAGGTGTCGCGTGTTTTGATTCTGCTTAAATCGGTAAAAAAGGAACTGAAACAGTACCTGCACCCGAGTGCAGTGGAGAAGATCAAAATGGATGGAAAGATCGTGGAGCATGAGGTTGTGCGCTCGACGAATGTGTTTATGGTTGCGTATGTGCTCATTTTTACGGTATCTGTTCTGCTGATTTCTCTGGATGAATACGATCTGGTGACGAATTTTACGGCGGTTACGGCTACGTTTAATAATATCGGACCGGGTCTGGCGCTGGTCGGACCGACCGGAAACTTTGGATTTTTCAGTAATTTCTCAAAAGTGGTTCTGATTTTTGATATGCTGGCAGGACGTCTGGAGATTTTCCCGGTACTTCTGCTGTTTTCAAGGGAAACCTGGAAGCGGTTCTAGGGAAGGAGAATGCGGATGGATATACTGTTCTTTTTAACGGGGTGTCTGGGACTGGCAGAGACAATTGATTTGTTCTGCGGCAAAGATTTCCTGATTTTTATATCGGATTCGATCGATCCGAAGAAATATAACCTGAAAAAGGTGTATGCGGTTGAAAAATGGCTGTTTGCGATTGATACGCTGTCGCTGTTTGGCATGGCGTTTCATCTGGGCGGCGGTACGGGCGATCTGGTGCTGGCGGCAGTTGTGCTGGTGACACTGTTCGCACATGTGTATGTGTTTAAGAGCCGGAACTTCCGGGTGTAAGTAGATAAAAGTGGGCGTGATGTGTCTGGCATGCGCCCATTTTTGCTGCCATGATGCAGAGAAAATGGCTGGTGGCTTGTTTTGGGACAGATGCTTGAAACGGCTGACAGTGTGGCTTCCGGGGAAGTGGGACACACTTTGCGTTGACAGGCATATGATATAGTATCAATGAAAAATGAAAAGGAGATTATCATATGTGTTGGTCTTGGGGTAATGGTTGTGGACACTGCGGAGGATGCGGCGGCTGTGGAAATAATGGATGGGGCTGGAATAGCTGTGGAAATAACGGAAGAAATTCCTATCGGAGAGGTTTCAACGATGGTTATGCAATCGGCTATCGGGATGGCTATGATGCCGGAAGAGACAGCCAGTCTGGCTGCGGCTGCGGCAATAATGGCGGCTGTGGCTGCGGAAACTAGAGAGGGCGATTCAATTTGCACGAGGGAAAGAAAGCCGGGCGGTGAGAGCTGCCCGGCTTTCTTTCCTTCAGTTATTAAGAACTCTAAGAATACGCTAAAAATCGGGGCAACAGGATTTGAACCTGCGACCTCTCGGCCCCCAGCCGAGCGCGCTACCAAGCTACGCCATACCCCGAAAATAAATCATAGCTGCACTTTGCCAAATTTTCAGCTGACATATACCGCCATTTGTTGAAGTATTATATGCGTATCATTATATCAAAATTACATCAAAAATCAACTATGACTTCTAAATTTTCGCTGCCGGATGTTTGTTTTTTGATGTAATTTTGATGGTTGAGTGGAATTTTATGAATCAATGGAATGGATCAATAGAATGAATATTTTCCAAATATTGACTCCAAATTTGAAAAATGGTATGATGAAAACGTGGATAATTAAAAGAAAAGGTCATAGCAGAGTCTTCGGCTGTGACCTTTTGTAGTAACCAACCCCAAGGAGAACATCATGATAAGTTTTGATCTAGACATGACCCTCTTAGACCACCGGACGGATCAGATTACACCGAGTGCGCTGGAGGCGATTGAAAAGCTGCGCCCGAAGTACAAGATTGTGCTGGCAACGGGGCGCGATATGGATAATTATTACAGTACATCGTACCGGGACATCGTCCGTCCGGATGCGATTGTACATATGAACGGGACGAAGATCACAGTGGGAGATAAGCTGCTGTTTGAGCACATCTTTGATCCGGAACTCCTGCGCCGGGTGCTGAGTTTCTGCGATGAAAAGGGATTCGGAATCGGCATGACGGTGGGGGATGAAGATTACTATATCCATCCGGAGATCATTGCGGCTAATGATATCCGCTTCTGGGGAAGCTGCGGGCGGCAGTTCCAGGATCCGTGGAAGATGCTCACGATGCCGGTCCGGACACTGGCGTTTGTCGGCAGCCGTGAACAGGTGAAGGAGATGGAACGGGAATTTCCGACCCTGAAATTGCCGATGTTTGCGAGCGGACATGGCGCGGATGTGGTCGAGAAAGGCAATTCCAAGGCGGACGGACTCCGCAGGCTGGCGGTGTATTTTGGAGAAAAAGAAGATCTCTCCGATACAGTGGCATTTGGCGACAGCATGAATGATATTGAGGTTGTGCAGGAAGCCGGCATCGGCGTGGCGATGGGAAATGCAGTGGATGCGCTTAAAAAAGTAGCCGATTACGTGACGGCACCGATCGGGGAAGATGGAATTTATAAAGCGTGCGAACACCTTCATTTATTTTAAAGATGTTATTTTCCTATTTTACCTGTTCCCATTTTCCTATATAAATGATATAATAGCTACCAAACGGTTATTGTCCACAGGTGAGTTTCTTTGAGTAGAAATTCCATGCAGTACAATAACAAGAAATGACTTAAAAGGCGCGTGCCTGCAAGCTTTGACTAAAAGGATGAACTGCGGCTGCAGAAATCGGCAGTGCGGCAGGGAACCGGACACGCACCGGGAAAAAAGAGAGGATGTAACAGATGGAACATTTAATTACTCCGGCTGGTTATAAACCGGTATTGGATTTGAGAGAAACACAGGTTGCTATCAAGGAAATCAAGGACTTTTTTCAGAGAGAACTGGCAAAACAGCTCAATCTGACCCGTGTGTCCGCACCGCTTTTTGTACTGCCGGAATCTGGTCTGAACGATAACTTAAACGGCGTAGAGCGCCCGGTATCCTTTGGGATTCTGGAGCAGAAAGATCGGAAGGCTGAGATTGTACATTCTCTCGCCAAATGGAAACGTCAGGCATTAAAAGAGTACGGATTTCAGGAAGGTGAAGGCCTTTACACCGACATGAGCGCGATCCGTCGTGATGAGGATACAGACAACATCCATTCCATTTATGTGGATCAGTGGGACTGGGAGAAGATCATCAGTAAAAAAGATCGTACCCGTGAGACACTGGAATCCATTGTCCGTTCGGTTTACAAGGCACTGAAAGTGACCGAGGACTATATGGCATATGAGTATGAGTACATTGGACGTTATCTTCCGGAAAATATCACATTTGTGACGACCCAGGAGCTGGAAGATATGTATCCGGATTGCACACCGAAGGAGCGCGAGTACAAGATTGCGAAGCTGCACGGTGCGGTATTTATCGAGCAGATTGGTGACAAGATGAAATCCGGTGAGAAGCACGATGGTCGTGCCCCGGACTATGATGACTGGAAATTAAACGGCGATATTCTGGTATATTATCCAGTTCTGGATATCGGACTGGAGCTTTCTTCCATGGGTATCCGTGTTGATGAGGATTCCCTGAAAGAGCAGCTGGTAAAGGCGGGATGTGAGGAACGCGCGGAGCTGCCATTCCAGAAAGCAGTTCTGGAGGGAGAGCTTCCGTATACAGTCGGCGGCGGTATCGGTCAGTCCCGTATCTGTATGTTCTTCCTGCGGAAAGCACATATCGGAGAGGTGCAGGCGTCGATCTGGCCGGACGGTGTGCGCGCAGAGGCAGAGGCTCACAACATTCATCTGCTGTAAAAATAAAATTGATGAAAAGCTGCCCGGGAAAGTGATTTTCTGCGGCAGTTTTTTGTGTAATGGAAAGCCCATAGAATGAGAGGATAGGATATTTATATGGCGGATCATATCTATGATTTAATTATTATCGGTGCGGGACCGGCGGGATATACGGCAGCGCTGCGTGCGGCGGCGATGGGGATGGATGCAGTCCTGATCGAGAAAAAAGCGCTGGGCGGCTCATGCGTCAATACCGGCTGTATTCCTGCCAAGGCGCTTCTGCAGGCGACGGCGGTCTACCGGGATATGTTGAAAGCATTCCGGTTTGGCATCGTGGCGGAGAAGGTCAGCTTTGACTGGCGGCAGATGCAGATTTATAAAAATGAGTCCGTGGAATCATTCCGCTCAATGATTCAGGGAATGTTAGAAAAAGCGGAGGTGGAGATGATTCACGGCGATGCGCGCCTGCATGCGGATAATGTGGTGCGTGTGACGACCTCCAAAGGCGCATTGACGCTGAAAGGAAAAAATGTGATTCTGGCAACCGGTTCCAGCCCTGTGATTCCGGATATCCCGGGAATTGATCTGCCGCAGGTTATGACAAGCCGTGATATTCTGCGGATGGATGACTGGAATTTTGACTGTCTGACGGTCATCGGCGGCGGTGTCATCGGTGTGGAGATCGCGACGATCTTCGCGGCGCTCGGTTCCCGCGTGACGCTTTTGGAGCAGGCAAATCGTCTGCTGGAGTCGATGGATCCGATGATTTCCGAGCAGATGGAAGCAAATCTGCGTTCTAAGGGTATTGAAGTCCACTGCAATGTACAGGTCATGGAGATCAAGGATCGCGGCAATGACACGGTGTCGGTCAATTACCGTTGTGAGCGCGGCTGGAAGGAAAGCCCGGCGGACCGCGTGCTGGTGGCAGTCGGCAGACGCCCGAATATGTCGAAGGTTCTGGCGGACGATTGTCAGGTACAGCTGGAAAATGGGCGTCCGCTCATCAAGGGAACCTACCGCACGACGCAGGAAAATGTCTATGCGATCGGCGATACCGTGGCGCGGAAACGTCTTGCCCATGTGGCAGCGTCCCATGCGGCTTATCTGGTCGAAAACCTGGCGGGACGCGGACACCGGATGCAGCTTTCGGTCGTGCCGAACGGTATGTATGTCGTGCTTCCGGTTGTGCCGACCTGTATTTATACGGAGCCGGAGATTGCGGCGGTTGGATTTACGGAAAATGACGCCCGCCTTTATAATATGAAGATCAAGTGCGGTGTGGCATATATGACGGAAAATGGAAAAGCGCTTCTGGCGAGAAACAGCCGCGGTTTTGTGCGCCTGATTTTTGAGGCGTATACCAACACGCTGATCGGGGCGCAGATCATGTGTGCGCGTGCGACGGACATGATCGGAGAGATGGCAACGGCGATCGCCAACGGTCTTACGGCATATCAGCTCTCGACGGCGATGCGCGCGCATCCGACGTACAGTGAGGCGATCACGGAGGCGATCAAAGATGCGTTGAAAAATGGATAATAGAGAAACAACAGGAGGCAGAAAAATGGGACGTGAGGTTCAGGCGAGAATTGAACAGCTTCGCGAGAAGATGGCGGAGCGTGGAATGGACGCATATCTGATTCCGACATCGGATTTCCATGGCTCGGAATACGTGAGCGGGTATTTCAAATGCCGGAAATATATGACAGGCTTTACCGGTTCGGCGGGAACGGCGGTCATTACGATGGAGGACGCAGGTCTCTGGACGGATGGCAGATATTTTGTGCAGGCGGCAGCAGAGCTTTCCGGCAGCGGGGTGGAACTTTACCGCTCCGGTCAGGAGGGCGTGCCGACGACGCTGGAATTTTTGAAAAAACATATGCCGGAACAGGGTGTTCTGGGTTTTGACGGCAGAGTGGTCGATACGGCAGAGGGCGAGCGCATCGCGAAAGTACTGTCCGGGAAAAAGGTACGCATTTCGGAGGGTGAGGATCTGGTTGGAAGCATCTGGGACGACCGCCCGGCGCTTCCGATGAACCCGGTCTGGATTCTGGAAGAGAAGTATGCGGGAAAACCGGCGGAGGAGAAGATTGCAGATCTGCGCGGGGAGATGAAAAAGCGTCAGGCGACGGTGCATCTGCTGACGAGTCTTGATGATATCGCGTGGCTTTTAAATATCCGGGGTGATGATATTGTACATACGCCGGTTGTATTGTCCTACTTGATTGTGACAAAACAGGAATTATTCCTTTTTATTCATGAGAAGACGCTGAACGAGGAAGTACGTGCCTATCTACATGGACTGGGCGTTCGGATCATGCCATATGAGGCGGTATACCAGATTGCATCCGCATTCCGCTATGAGCGAGTTTTATTGGAAAAGTCGAAGATCAATTACCGTCTGTTCCGGTGCCTGGATGCGAGCGTGAAAGTGATCGAGGCGATGAATCCGACGGCAGCGGCAAAAGCAGTCAAAAATCCAGTGGAACAGGAAAATATGCGCCGTGTGCATGTGCAGGACGGTCTGGTATTGACCCGTTTCCTGCGCTGGGTGAAGGAACATGCAGGCGAAAAAGGACTGGACGAGTGGACCGCAGGGGAATATCTGGATAAGCTGCGCCTGGAGCAAAAAAACTGCCTGGATATGAGCTTTACGACGATCTCTGCGTGGGGACCGAACGCGGCGATGTGCCATTATACGGCGTCTGAGACAGAGAAGAGTAGTGTACCGAAGAAGGGGCTGTATCTGGTCGATTCCGGCGGACAGTATTATGAGGGAACGACGGATGTGACGCGTACCATCGCGGTCGGACCGATCACGCAGGAAGAAAAACGCTGCTGTACGCTGGTGGCGTGCTCGATGCTGCGTCTGCTGGATGCGAAGTTTATGTATGGCTGCCGCGGTATCAATCTGGACTATATTGCGCGCGAACTCCTGTGGAAAAACGGCATGGATTTCAATCACGGAACAGGGCATGGCGTCGGCTATCTGGGCTGTGTGCATGAGCGCCCGAATTCCATCCGATGGAGGCTGTTCACATCGCCCGCTGAAAATGCGATTCTGGAGGAAGGTATGGTTACCTCTGATGAGCCGGGTCTTTATCTGGAAGGAAAATTTGGCATCCGGACGGAGAATCTGATGCTCTGTGTGAAGGATGTGAAGAATGAATTTGGTCAGTTCATGAAATTTGAAAATCTGACCTGGGTTCCGATCGATCTGGACACGATCGACGTATCGCTGATGGAAGCGCGCGACCGCGAGCTTTTGAACGCGTACCATAAGGGCGTGTATGAGAAGCTGTCTCCGTATATGACGGAGGAAGAGAAGATGTGGCTGGCAGAGGCGACGAGAGCGATTTAGAGGAGAAAAATAAGAAAGATACGGCAGTAAAACATTAAAAAAGCGGTTAAAAACCGGCATAGATAAAAGATGCCGGATATAAACTGTAAATGACCATGTAAAATAAATGCGAGGCTGCGTGTATGCGCTATCATTCGTTTGACCGTGTCCGAATCTGTGAGACAACTGGAATGCAGGACGGCTATCTGAGGATCGATGTGGTAAACAGTGAAAACAATTTTCCAATTAAGGGAGCAGAGGCTTCGATCAGCTATGGAGAATCAGGACAGACGCAGGAAGTGCTTAGAACCAATTTATCCGGGCAGACGGAGGAGATTGCGGTAGCGGCGCCTCCTGCGTTGCTTTCACTGGAAGAACAGAACCGGGAAAAGCCGTATGCGGATTATACGGTGGAAGTGCGGGCAGAGGGCTATGGGCCGGTGAAGGTAAAGGGAACGGAGGTGCTGGCGGGCGTGCTGGCAGTCCAGCCGATCCGGATGATTCCGCTTCCGGCTCAGACCGGAGCGGAGGAGAATATCCAGATTCCGGACCATACCTTATATGGTTCCTATCCGCCCAAGATTGCCGAGGATGAGGTAAAACCAGTGCAGGAGAGCGGAGAGATCGTGCTGAGCCGCGTGGTGGTGCCGCAGACGATCGTCGTGCATGACGGTGCACCGACCAATGCGTCCGCAAAAGATTACTATGTGGCATACCGGGATTATATCAAGAACGTGGCATCGAGCGAGATTTATGCGACCTGGCCGCGCAGCACAATCGTCGCTAATGTGCTGGCAATCATGTCGTTTACGTTGAACCGGGTGTATACGGAGTGGTATCGGAACCAGGGCTACGATTTTACGATTACATCCTCAACGGCATTCGATCACAAATGGATTTACGGGCGCGATATTTTTGAGCCGATCTCAGAGGTGGTGGATGACATTTTTGACAACTATCTGTCCCGCCCCGGTGTGAGGCAGCCGATTCTGACGCAGTACTGCGACGGGCGGCGGGTGTCCTGCCCGGGCTGGATGACCCAGTGGGGATCATGCAGTCTGGGAGAACAGGGATACAGCGCGATCGAGATATTGCGGCGCTTCTATGGAAATAGTATTTACATCAACACTGCGGAACAGATATCAGGAATCCCGATCTCCTATCCGGGGGAACCGCTTAAGGTGGGTTCCAGCGGCGATAAGGTGCGGCAGCTGCAGCAGCAGCTTGACGCGGTGGCGACTGTGTATACAGCGATCCCGCGGGTTACGCCGGACGGGATCTACGGATCCGGAACGGAGGCGTCCGTACGGGCGTTCCAGTCGGTGTTTGGACTTCCGCAGACGGGCGTGGTCGATTTTGCTACCTGGTACAAGATTTCTCATATCTATGTGGGGATCTCGCGGATTGCGGAGCTGAATTGAGTTGGAAATGGGATTTGCGGGAGAAGAATAACGAAAAGACATATGAATTCCTATAGGTGAAATATCTGTGAGCAGGATGCATACAGGAAACAGAGACAAAGAACATAAGAGGGGGTGGATTGGATGAAAGATACCAGACGGGAAGAGGGAGTCAGACAACCCGGGGGGACTGGCCGGGCAAATGCGATCACAGAGGGAGTGATCTGGAAACAGCTTCTGCTATTTTTCTTCCCAATTTTATTTGGAACTTTTTTTCAGCAGCTCTATAATACGGCAGATGCGGTGGTAGTAGGCCGTTTTGTCGGAAAGGAAGCGCTGGCGGCGGTCGGCGGAAGCACATCGATGCTTACGAACCTGCTGGTTGGCTTTTTTGTAGGACTTTCTTCGGGTGCGACAGTTATCATCGCCCAGTTTTACGGGGCGGGACGCGGTCAGCGGGTCAGCGAGGCAGTCCACACGGCGATTGCCTTTTCGCTGCTGTGCGGTATCCTCATGACGGTTGGCGGACTCCTTTTTTCTGACACGGCGCTTCGCCTGATGGGGACGCCGGAGGATATCATGGACAATGCAAGCGGGTATCTGCACATTTATTTTGTCGGAATCACGGCGAACCTCTTATATAATATGGGTGCCGGAATCCTGCGGGCGATCGGTGATTCCAAAAGACCGTTCTATTTCCTTGTGATCAGCTGTTTTACAAACATTGCGCTCGATCTGTTGTTTGTAGTAGGACTTCGGATGGGCGTGCGTGGTGCGGCGGTGGCGACGATCCTTTCCCAGGTGGTCAGCGCGTGTCTGGTATTGGGAACGCTGATGCGTGCGGATGGCTCGTACCGGTTTGAGATCCGGAAAACGCGGATCACACCGGTGATTCTGGTGCGGATCATCCGGATTGGGTTTCCGGCTGGACTCCAGTCGGTTATGTATTCCTTTTCCAACCTCGTGATCCAGAGCAGCGTCAATGCACTGGGAACAGACACGGTGGCGGCGTGGGCTGCATATGGAAAGATCGACAGCACTTACTGGATGATCATTAATGCGCTGGGGATCTCCATCACGACCTTTGTCGGACAAAATTACGGCGCGGGGCGGCTGGACCGTGTGAAACGCAGCGTGTACGTCTGCCTGGGAATTTCCTGTATTATCACGGTGGGGCTGAGCACGATCCTGTATCTGACGGGCGGCTATATTTATCTGTTGTTCACAACGGATGCGGAGGTAATCGCGATCGGCATGAAGATTCTTCACTTCCTGGTGCCGGCATTTGTGACATACCTCTGTATTGAGATTTATTCCGGCGCACTGCGCGGTGTGGGAGACTGCTGGATTCCGATGATTATGACGGCGCTGGGCGTGTGCGTCCTGCGGGTTGTCTGGATCCTGCTCGCTGTTCCGATCCGCCCGGATATCCTGACAGTGGTATTCAGCTATCCGCTGACCTGGACGATCACAACGGTTCTCTTTAATATTTATTATTATTTTTTCAGTGCGCTGAAAAAATGGAATGTGCCGCTTCCGTGGAAGAAAAAGAGGCGGGAGCTTCATAACCTGTAAATAGTTATGCATGGTTTCGAAAATGATTGACAAAACGGGGTGGTACTGGATTTTTTTCAGAAAGTGTGATATTCTTATGTTACAAAAGATAGGTGACAGTGTTTCTTCCTGGATGGATGCCGCGCAAGCGGCAGATAAAACGGAGATTCGAAACAGAGGGCAGAGGCACTTGCCGCTGGTCAGAAAGAGAGGCAGAATTATGGGCTATGAACCAATGAATGAGTCCTGGCAGATGGCGGGGGAACGCCATGAGACACTGGGACAGTATGTGGCGAAGACATATTTATGGATGTTTGCAGGGCTTCTTGTGACATTTGGCATCGCATTAGCCGGATACGTGACGGGAGCGATTTTGTATGTATTTCAGGTTCCGTATGCGACCCTCGCATTGACGGGACTGGAGCTTTTGACGGTGATCTGGCTGAGTGCCCGGATTCACAAGTTATCGGTGGGAGCGGCGAGAGGGCTGTTTCTATTCTATGCAGCTTTAAACGGCGTTGTTTTCTCGATGTATTTCCTGATCTTCGGTGTTGTGGAGATGGTGTTTGTATTTGCGGCGACCGCGCTGTTCTTCGGAATGATGGCGGGCGTCAGCCTGATCTTCAAGCTGGACTTGAGCGGAATCCGTCCACTGCTCGTTGGCGGATTGCTGTTTCTGATTCTCTTTGGTCTGCTTTCAATGTTTTTAAATCTAGGCAGCTTTGAGACAGTGCTCTGCTATGCCGGTATCGTGGTATTCTTAGGCTTTACCGCTTATGATACAACCAAGATCCGGGATAATTACCAGATTTTCTCTGCGGATCCGGAGCTGCTTCAGAAAGCATCGGTATTCTCAGCGCTACAGCTGTATCTCGATTTTATCAACCTGTTTCTGTACATTATCCGCCTGATGAACCGGAATCGGAAATAGGAAAAAATCTTTCAGGAGAACGAAAGTTCCTTTGCAAGAATAAAGAAAAGTGGAATTTTGCGGAAAACTGAATATGCAAAAATGAAATGCCGGAACGGGGGAAAGCTTTGTTCCGGCATTGTTGTGTTTTTCTGCTTGAAAATCCTGTTTTTGGCATGGACGGCTTCATTCTTTTAGCAGAAAGGGAAGCATTCTGTAATAAATTTGACAGATTTTATTTAAAGTTTCTCTATTGAAGTGGATGGGGAGTATCTGTTAAACTAGATCATAATAGGAAAAGTCCTGCTGTTGGTTACACAGTGTGTGGATGAACCATATCTGTTTCGCATATGCCCCCGCCGGATCAGGCGGGGAAATGTATATAAATGGTAAACAGACAACAGGGATAAAAGGATAATCAAGGAGGTTTTTTGGCATGAATCGGAATAGAGTGAACAAAAAAAGGATGGGGGGCGCGCGTGTGCTTTCACGGGCAGCGGCTGGCATGCTGGCAGCAGCGCTGTGCTTTCAGCCGATGACGGCGCTGGCAGGACCGGCGGGAGATTCTTCTCTTACATCGTCATCCTCGAATGCGGGGCCGGGCGGCGGTTCGGGCAGCTCCAATTCGGGAAGTACAGGCAGCTCTGGCGGTTCGACTTCTGTTTCCAATGGGAGTGTGAGCGCGGTCACATCGGGGCTTGGCGTGTACCGGGTGACGGAGAATGAGGGGATCGGTGCGATTGCGCGCGGCGTGGATGTGTCTTACTGGCAGCAGAATGTAAATTGGAGCCAGGTGGCATCGGATAATGTACAGTTTGCGATGCTGGCAACCCGGTTCCGCGGTAATGTGGATCCGTTTTTCGCTATGAACGCGGCAAATGCGAGCCAGGCAGGGCTGCGGCTGGGCGCGTACATTTATTCGTATGCGACTTCGGTCGAAATGGCGCAGCAGGAGGCGGATTTTGTCCTGAATCTTATCAAGGATTATCCTATCTCCTTCCCGGTTGTCTTTGATGCCGAGGATGCTAATACGCTGGGAACCCTGACGCAGTCTCAGGTCAGCGATGTGATCAACGCGTTCTGTAAACGGATTCAGGATGCAGGATATTATCCGATGGTCTATGCAAATGAATACTGGATTGCCAATAAGATCGATATGTCGAAGATTTCGTATGATATATGGGTGGCAAAATACCAGCAGAAGTATACATATTCAAAGACCTCGATGTGGCAGGCGTCCAACACCGGTTCGGTCAAGGGCGTGAACGGTAATGTGGATATTGATTATCTGTATAAAGATTATACGAAGATCATTCCGGGCAATACCTGGCGGACGATCGCGGGGAACCGTTACTATTATCAGAACCATGTGATGCAGAAAGCGGCGTGGATCAACGATGGTCAGAATTGGTACTATATGAATGCGGCGGGCAATCCGTCTAAAGGATGGCTGGAGCTTTCGGGCAAAAAGTATTATCTGGAGGCGGACGGTCATATGATTACCGGTTGGAAGACGCTGGACGGCGGCTGGCGTTACTTTGACGCATCCGGCGAACAGGCGACGGGCTGGCGTGCGGTCGATGGAAGCTGGTATTTCATGGCGGACAATGGTCTGATGCAGACCGGCTGGCTGGAGACAGGCGGCAAGAAATATTATCTGAACGCATCCGGCGCGATGCAGGCGGGCTGGCAGAATCTGGGCGGAAGCTGGTATTACTTTGACGGCTCCGGCGCCATGACGACGGGCTGGCAGGCAGTCGGCGGAAAGTGGTATTACATGAATGAGTCCGGCGTGATGCAGACCGGCTGGCTGGATCTTGGCGGTAAGAAATATTACCTGGATGCCAGCGGCGCGATGTACGCAGGTATTGCGTTCGAGATGAATGGAAATACCTGGCAGGCAGCGGCAGACGGAAGCTGCACGGTAGTTCTGCCGGAGGAGAATGCGGCGGGAAATGGCGGTTCGACGGACGGACAGACTCCGATAACCGGAAGCCAGTCACCGGTGCAGCCGTCCGGTCCGGCAGGGGTATAATATAAATATGATTTGAACCAGTACCCAGATATTGGAGCTGATTCAGTTAAAAAAATGAAAAAGTAAACAAATTCGAACGGAAATAACTTGCTTTTTTGCCGACCTCATTATACAATGTTAAACAGGCAAAAAAATGGACTTGCTTATGGGATGGAGGAAACCAGCATAAGTAATCTGGCATAACATGACGTTTCAAACTGCTATATCAACTGTATGTGCAAGATAAGCTGCGGCTGTTCCGGTGCGGATTTGACGAAAGATGCGAGGCTCTTCTGGCTGCAAATTAGGAAGAGCCTCGGTATGCGTTATATCGGCAAAAGCGCAGAATCGGGATGGCGGGCACAGAAGTAGTGCGAAAGCGGGGCGTTTGTCAGCAGGAAACTGTGAAAGCAGTGGTTCGCAGGCAGACAGCTGCGCTAAGACGCAGGCAGGGAAAGGTCGGAGAATGCAGATTCCGGATTTAGTACTGCATGGAAGCAGCGTGTTTTTACATATTGTATAATGATTATATAATCAGAACCGTCGGCGGAGTTGTAGTGCTAAAAAAGGGATGTCAGTGCGGCTGGCTGCCGGAATCATTTCCGGAAACAGGGATGAGGGCAGTGTTTGTCATCAGTCAGGCACCGGACAGCGCTTATGTGAGAATCGAATAACAAGTCAGTGGTACAGATGTTTATGTATGCATGGCTATTAAAGTCGGATTCGCATAGACGGAAGTGCATGCCATTTATGTATGCAGAGGAGATTGTACAATCCTCTGTTGCCGCAGCGTGTCAGATGGAGAATTCCCGGAGTGGATGACAAGCTCTGGAAATTTTGCAAAAACACCTGCAAACACAGATAGGTGGGAAGTATCACGGATGGCGCCATGAAAGAAACATGGATGCTGTCAGGATATGATTCACGAAGAAAGAGGGACGTCCGTCAAAGCATGGAACGATCTAATTACGAGGTGACACATTTATGAAACAGAATATGAAAAGAATGCTGCTTGTACTTTGCATGGCAGTCTGCTTTTTCGCTCTGTCCGCCTGTGGTAGCGCTTCTGAAGAAGCGGTAGAGCCGATTTCTCCGGAGATCGAGCAGACCATGAGCGATGGCGCTAAGAGCTATCTGGAGCAGTTCGCCAGCTACAGTGACGAAGATCTGGCAGCACAGCTGAAACAGGCTGAGAAGCAGAAAAACACAGTCATTGAGTCTGCAATTTCTTCCTGGACCAGTTCTAAGGACGATTTAGGCAAGATGGGTGAGATTCAGAGCGTGACCGTAGAGCGCGCCGATGATGACAGCTACACAGCAGTTGTTCAGGCTTCCTTTGAGAAGAGAGACTTGACTTTCTCCCTGACCGCTGAGGAGAGCGTAAGCAGCTACGGCGGTACTTCTCTGGTACCGACCGAGTTATCCTTTGTTGTAAACTACAGCTTCGGTGAGAAGATGGAGAAGGCAGCATTAAATACTCTGATGGGTATGGGTACCGTATTCCTGGTACTGATCTTCATCAGCTTAATTATCAGCAGCTTCAAGAAGGTTAACGAGATTGAGGCAAATGTAAAGGCTAAAAAAGCAGGAGCAGAGGCACCGGCAGCAGCACCGGCACCTGTACAGACTGCAGCACCGGCAGCAGCGCCGGCACGTACCGCAGCACCAGCAGCAGGCAATGCGGCAAACGATGGAGAACTGGTAGCAGTTATCACTGCAGCGATCGCAGCAGCAACCGGCGTACCGGCAGACAGCGTAAATATCCGATCCATTACACGTAAATAATCATCGATAAAATCTGGAGGAATTTAAAATGAAGAATTATACTATCACCGTAAATGGTACAGCATATCAGGTAACCGTAGAAGAGGGATTTGCAGGCGCAGCAGCACCGGCTCCAGCAGCAGCTCCAGCACCGGCAGCAGCACCGGCTCCAGCAGCAGCACCGGCAGCAGGCGGCGTAACCATCACATCCCCGATGCCAGGTAAGATCCTTGGTATTAAGGCAGCAGCTGGCACAGCTGTAAAACGTGGTCAGGTTATCCTGCTTCTGGAAGCTATGAAGATGGAGAACGAGATCGTAGCTCCTCAGGACGGTACCGTTGCCAGTGTTAATGTTGCAGTAGGCGATATGGTAGAACCGGGCGCAGTTCTTGCTACATTAAACTAATCTAATTTTTATAAAACTGGCTGAAAAAATACGGGATATGTTATTCCGTTTGGAGGAATTAATATGGAATATATAACAACTACATTGTCCAATCTTCTTCAGCAGACAGCATTCTTAAACCTGACATTTGGAAACATCGTTATGATTTTCGTAGCGCTGATTTTCCTGTATCTGGCAATCGGAAAAGGATTCGAGCCGTTACTGCTTCTTCCGATTTCCTTTGGTATGCTGCTTGTAAATATCTATCCGGATATTATGAGATCGATTGAAGACTCATCGAACGGAGTTGGTGGACTTTTACATTACTTTTATTTACTGGATGAGTGGAGTATCTTACCATCCCTCATCTTCATGGGTGTCGGTGCGATGACAGACTTCGGTCCGCTGATCGCTAACCCGAAGAGCTTCCTGCTCGGTGCAGCTGCTCAGTTCGGTATCTACGGCGCTTACTTTATGGCTATCTTCATGGGATTCAACGATAAGGCTGCGGCTGCTATCTCCATCATTGGTGGTGCAGACGGCCCGACCTCTATCTTCCTGGCAGGTAAACTTGGTCAGACAGGTCTGATGGGACCGATTGCCGTAGCAGCTTACTCCTACATGGCTCTGGTTCCGATTATCCAGCCGCCGATCATGAAACTCCTTACCACCAAAGAGGAGAGAGAGATCCGTATGGAGCAGCTTCGTCCGGTATCCAAACTGGAGAAGATTCTGTTCCCGGTTGTTGTTACAATCGTTGTCTGCATGATTCTGCCGACAACTGCTCCGCTGGTTGGTATGCTTATGCTTGGTAACCTGTTCCGTGAGTCTGGTGTTGTTAAGCAGCTGACAGAGACTGCTTCCAACGCCCTGATGTACATCGTCGTTATCTTCCTGGGTACTTCCGTAGGTGCTACTACCAGTGCAGAGGCTTTCTTAAACCTGGATACCATCAAGATCGTAGTTCTGGGTCTGATTGCATTCGCTCTGGGTACTGCAGCAGGTGTTATCTTCGGTAAGATTATGTGCAAGGTAACTCATGGTAAGGTAAACCCGCTGATCGGTTCCGCAGGTGTATCTGCAGTTCCGATGGCGGCACGTGTATCCCAGAAGGTTGGTTCTGAGGCAGATCCGAGCAACTTCCTTCTGATGCATGCAATGGGACCGAACGTAGCTGGTGTTATCGGTACTGCCGTAGCAGCAGGTACATTCATGGCTATCTTTGGCGTGAAATAGGATCGAGCAGATTTATTCTGAATAATGTATTTATATAGTAGGGTGGGATTCTTCGGGATTCTGCCCTATTGTTATATGCAAACGCCGGTTGCTGTTCACAGGTAGGAATTTTCTGAACTGAAAATTCCGTACGATACAGTTCCGGCAGCAGATTTTGCCGATTTGGAATGCGTAGCATCGGCAAAATCCCGTTGCTGGGCACACGTGTGTGAACAGTAACAAACGTCGTTTTTTGTCGAATTTAATCGGTCGAAATAGTTTGCTTTTTGCTGGTGGAAGACGTAAAATGACAGTGAAGTAAGGAGGAATGGCACTAGAGAATAGAAAAGGAGAATGCATAGGATGGCGGATATGAGAGAAGAATTAGTTCAAAAGATTGAACGGGCAAGACAGCAGCTGAATCAAAATATTGACACAAAGGCAGCATATGACACAATTTATCACTACAGTGTGGAGCTTGACAAACTCTTAAATCAGTATATCGGGCTGGAGACGGAGACTGAAAGAGGGCTGGAGACGGCGCTATAAAATAAGAGTGGAAATAGAAACAAATATAGATAAGTACAGAAAACTCAGGTACATGTGTTCGGAAAAAGAACCGGTGCCTGAGTTTTCTGATTTTTTTTCGATTTAGACCTTGCCATTTTGATGGGCATGTACTAAAATAAACATAACAAGTGGTAGAAAGTGGTGAAAAGTGGAACGAAATGGATTTTCGGGACACAAAAGTGGTACACATCGGATGACGGGTGATTGATATGTTCATGGGAGAATACAATCATACAATCGATGCGAAGGGACGTTTGATCGTTCCGTCGAAGTTCAGGGAACAGCTTGGAGACGAATTTGTGGTGACAAAGGGGTTGGATGGCTGTCTTTTTGTGTACGATAACACCGAGTGGAAAAAGTTCGAAGAGAAGTTACAGGCACTCCCACTTACCAATCAGAATGCCAGAAAATTCTCCCGTTTCTTTCTGGCAGGTGCCTCGGCGTGTGAGGTGGATCGTCAGGGACGAATCCTGCTTCCTTCGGTTCTGCGGGATTTTGCAGGACTCGAGAAGGAGGTTGTTCTGGTCGGCGTCGGAAGCCGGATCGAGATCTGGAACAAGGCGACCTGGGCGGAGAAGAATGTCTATGATGACATGGAAGAGATTGCAGAAAATATGGAAGGCCTTGGCATATGATATTTAATCACAAATCAGTATTATTAAATGAGACGGTTGACAGTCTCTGTGTAAAGCCCCAGGGTATCTATGTGGATGGGACACTGGGAGGCGGCGGTCACGCGAGCGAGGTAGCGGCACGGCTGGGAGACGGCGGACGCCTGATCGGGATTGATCAGGATGCTGACGCGATTGCGGCTGCGTCAGAACGTCTGGCGCCCTTTGGAGATAAGATAACCGTTGTGCGGAGCAATTATGAGCGGATTGCACAGGTGTTAGATGAGCTGGAGATTCCGCAGGTGGATGGAATTTATCTGGATCTGGGTGTTTCTTCCTTCCAGCTTGACACAGCGGAACGGGGATTTACCTATCGCGAGGACGATGCGCCGCTGGATATGCGGATGGATCAGAGAAATGAGCAGACCGCGAAGGACATCGTCAATACCTACAGTGAGATGGAACTGTACCGGATCATCCGGGACTACGGTGAGGATCGGTTTGCGAAGAATATTGCAAAACACATCGTTCAGGCACGACAGAAAAAAGAGATTGAGACGACAGGCGAGCTGACGGAGATCATCCGGGCATCGATTCCGGCAAAGGTCCGGGCGACCGGCGGTCATCCGGCAAAGCGTACGTTTCAGGCGATCCGGATCGAGTTAAACCGGGAACTGGATGTGCTGGAAGATTCGATCGATACGATGATTGAGCGCCTGGCACCGGGCGGACGGCTTTCGATCATTACGTTCCACTCCCTGGAAGATAGAATCGTAAAGAACCGTTTCCGGACGAATGAAAATCCATGCATCTGCCCGCCGGATTTTCCGGTCTGTGTCTGTGGGCGCAAAAGCCGCGGCAGGGTGATTACAAGAAAACCGATTCTTCCGACCGATCAGGAGATGGAAGAAAACCCGCGTTCCAAGAGCGCAAAGCTCCGGGTATTTGAAAAATCATAAACAAAAGCATAACTGCACCGCAGAACAGAGATCGTTTCAGGTGCGGGGGAGATAAAAGAGAGAAAAAGCGAAAGAGCAGGGAGGGAACGTTATGTCTGTCAGAAGGAGACAACATGTATCGGCCTCCACGTATGTGGACGGTAATACCGTGCGAAAAGTTCAGAGAACCGTGGAGATAAGACCAGAAAGAGATGAGAGAGAGGAGTACCGGCATAAACACGCCGTGCGCCGCAACCAGGAAAAGGCGCTTTACATGAACGGACCGTATGTGCTGGCGCTGACCATCGCTGCGCTGATCACGCTGGTTTTATGTATGAATTATCTGCATAAGCAGGCGTCGATCACGACCCGTATCAGCCACATTGAGGATCTGGAGTTGAAACTGGAGAACCTGAAGTCCGAGAATGATGCACTTCAGACCCGGATTGACACGTATGTGGATCTGGATCATGTATATAAAGTGGCGACCGAAGAGCTCGGCATGGTATATGCAAATAAGGATCAGATTCTTTTATATGACAAGACGGAAAGCGAGTATGTAAGACAGTATGAGGACATCCCAAAACACTAACGGCAGACAGACCTTTCGGAAATATATGCAGGAAAAGCTGGCAATTACCGTCCTGGTAATTATGCTGGCTTTGTTTGCATTGGTGCTGGTGCTTTATAATCTGGTAAAAAGTAAGGGCGAGTCGTACAATCAGATAGTCCTGAGCCATCAGGACTATGAGAGCCGCACGATTCCCTACAAGCGCGGCAATATTATCGACCGGAACGGGACGTATCTGGCGATTAGCGAGAAAGTTTACAATCTGGTCATCGATCCGAAGCAGATTCTGGATACGGAGGAGAACTACCAGTATCTCGATGCCACGCTGGACGCGCTGGTGGAGTGCTTCGGTTACAAGCGGGACGAGCTGCAGGCGATGATCGAGGAGAAAAAAGACAGCCAGTATGTGATCTATGCGAAACAGCTTCCAGCGGAAGACAAAGAGAAGTTTGAGACTTATGAGAAGGACAAGAACAAGGAATACCGGGCGCTGCCGACGGAGGAAGGCGGCAACCAGCGTATCACGGGCGTATGGTTCGAGGAAGAATATAAGAGAACGTATCCGTACAATGAGCTGGCATGCAATGTGGTTGGTTTTGCCCTCAAGGATGGCAATGCATCCGGCGGTGTTGAACAGTATTATAATGATATCCTGAACGGTGTGAGCGGTCGTGAGTATGGTTATTTAAACGGCGATTCGAACGTCGAGCGAACGGTAAAACCGGCGCAGAACGGAAGGACGCTGGAGTTGACGATCGACGTCAACATCCAGAAGATTGTCCAGAAATATCTGGATGAGTGGCAGGCGGGCATTGGAAGTAATCTGGCGGCGGCGATCGTCATGGATCCGAACAGCGGTGAGATCCTGGCGATGGATACGACGACCCGTTACAATCTGAATGATCCGTACAATTTAAGCACCTACTATACGGATGAGGAAATCCAGGCGATGGATGAAAAGACGAAGTCCGAGGCGTGGTATAAAATGTGGAGAAACTTCTGCGTGAGCGACTCCTATGAGCCGGGTTCTCCACAGAAAGCATTTACGGTAGCCGGGGCGATCGAGGAAGGCGCGATTTCCGGAAACGAGGTCTTTGAGTGCGGCGGAAAACTGCATTTCGGAGACTGGGATATCCGGTGTGTTGCCCGAGCCGGTCACGGACCGCTGACGATCACACAGGGATTGATGAAATCCTGCAACGTCGTTATGATGCGTATTGTATCACTGGAGGGAAAAGAGAAGTTTGTCCAGTATCAGAAGATTTTCGGATTTGGCGAGAAGACGGGCATCGACCTTCCGGGCGAGGCGTCCGGTCTGATTTATCAGGCATCCAATATGGATCCGGCATCTCTGGCGACCAACGCATTTGGACAGAACTATAACTGTACGATGGTGCAGATGGCAGCTGGATATGCGTCCTTAATCAACGGCGGTTCCTATTATGAGCCGCATGTGGTAAAAGAGATTCTGAACGACGAAGGATCCGTTGTCAAATCCGTTTCCCCAAATCTGGTGCGAGAGACGGTTTCGGAATCGACCTCGAACTTCATTAATAATGCGCTTTACCAGACAGTATCAGGTGATGGCGGTACCGCGGGCGCGGCGGCAGTTGCTGGTTACGAAGTGGCTGGTAAGACAGGTACGGCGCAGAAGCAGCCGCGTGCGGAGAAGAATTATCTGGTTTCCTTTATCGGATATGCACCGGCATACAATCCGCAGGTACTCTGCTATGTGGTAGTAGATACCCCGCATCTGCCGGGCGAGCAGCAGGCACATTCGACTTTTGCCAGCGAGATTTTCAGCAAGATCATGGCGGAAGTCCTTCCATATAAGAATGTATTCCCGGCAGGAGGCGCGGCACAGGATCTCGAGACCAATCTTTCCAGCCAGGAAGAAGGCATTATAAGCGGCACAGCAACCGAGGATCCGAATGCAGCTGAAACACCGGCAGAGACGACTCCGGCTCCGGAGGGCGGCTGGGCGAACTACGATGAGGAATTTATCGATTCCGGAGACGAGTACAGCTATCCGGATACGATGGGAAATGTGCAGGATGAATCGGCGGCGGTTGGAAACGGAGAAACGTCTGGAACGGGCAGAGACACCGGAACAGCGGATAATGCCGGAGAAACGGCAGCTTCCCAGGAAGCGCAGGCAGCGGGAGATTAAGAATTGTGCCTGTCGGCAAGAGCTATCTATCTTGTGTGGAAAATACGTAACTGTTCACAGGTGGGAATTTTCTGAACTGAAAAATCCGTACGATACAGTTCTGGCAGCAGATTTTGCCGATTTGGAATGCGTAGCATCGGCAAAATCCCGTTGCTGGGCACACGTGTGTGAACAGTAACGAAAATACAGAATAAAGAAACGGTTCTTATGATATACTGTAGCAATGAGATCAGACAGGAAGCAGTATGAATCGGAACCGGACGCATCACAGAGGAAGAACTGTCTTTTTGTGCGCCGCCATCTGCCTGTGCATGGCAGGATTGGCGGGGAGACTGTTCTTCCTCATGCTGTATAAAGCGGATTATTACAGCCAGATGGCGGAGGAGCTGCATCAGCGGGAGCGCAGTATCAAAGCGCCGCGCGGGCGGATCCTTGACCGGAACGGAACGGTGATCGCTGATAACCGGACTGTGTGTACTATCTCTGTGATTCATAATCAGGTAAAAGATCCGGAGACAGTTATCCGGGTTTTGAGCGAAGAACTGGGACTTCCGGAGGCGGAAGTGCGGAAAAAGACGGAAAAGCGATCTTCCAGGGAGGTGATCCAGTCCAATGTAGAGAAAACGCGGGGCGATGCGATCCGGGCAATGCGCCTGGAGGGGGTCAAGGTGGATGAGGACTATAAACGATATTATCCATATGGACGTCTGGCATCGAAAGTGCTGGGATTCACCGGGGGAGATAATCAGGGGATCATCGGTCTGGAAGTACAGTATGAGAAATATTTAAAGGGCACGGATGGCAAGATCCTGACGCTCACGGATGCAGCGGGGATCGAGCTGGAAAATGAGGCGGAGGATCGCATCGAGCCGGAGGCAGGGCGGGATCTGCAGGCGAGTCTGGATGTCAATATCCAGATGTACGCGGAACAGGCGGCGTACCAGACGATGCAGAAAAAGAATGCGAACCGCGTCTCGATCATCGTGATGAACCCGAAGAACGGGGAAATCTATGCAATGGTAAATGCACCGGAGTTTTCATTGAATGAGCCGTTTGAGCTGGTGACAGATGGAAAAAACGAAGATTCAGAAACAGAAGAAGACATATCTTGGAAGAATGAAGTGCAGTCACACGCAGCATCAGCGCAAAATAAACAAGCTCTCCTCAATCAGATGTGGCGCAATCCCTGTTTAAATGATACATACGAACCGGGGTCTACATTCAAAATCGTGACTGCCGCTGCGGGACTGGAGGCGGGCGTGGTCAACCTGACTGATCAGTTTTCCTGCCCGGGATTCCGGATCGTGGAAGATCGGAAGATTCGGTGTCACAAGGTGGGCGGACACGGCGGGGAGACGTTTTTACAGGGAATGATGAATTCCTGCAATCCTGTTCTGATCGATGTCGGGCAGCGGCTGGGACCGGAGCGGTACTATCAGTATTTTAAGCAGTTTGGTCTGCTGGGAAAGACTGGGATTGATCTGCCGGGTGAGGCGGGGACGATCATGCACCAGCCGGATCAGATCGGACCGGTGGAGCTGGCGACCGTCTCTTTTGGGCAGTCGTTTCAGATCACGCCGATCCAGCTCATTACAACGGCATCCTCCCTGATCAACGGAGGCACGCGCATTACACCGCACATCGGTATCCGTGCCGTGCGGGCAGATGGTCAGGCAGTCCACGTGTTTGCCTATCCAAAAGGAGAGAGGATCTTATCGGAGCAGACGAGTGAGACGCTGCGTTATATTCTGGAACAGGTGGTGGCGGAGGGGAGTGGAAAAAACGCCCGGATCGAGGGCTACCGGATCGGCGGAAAGACGGCAACCTCGGAGAAACTTCCAAGGAGCCGGAAAAAATATATTTCCTCATTTTTAGGGTTTGCACCGGCGGACGATCCGCAGGTGATCGCGCTTATCACCATCGATGAACCGGAAGGAATCTACTATGGCGGGACGATTGCCGCCCCGGTGATCCGCGATCTGTTTGAGGTCATTTTGCCGTATCTGGGGGTGGAGAAAAGAGGTTGATTATTCCCCTAAAAAGACGTATACTATTGAAGTGTATAATTTGAGGAACTATCTCTGTATACATAGGAAGATAAGTTAGAGGTGTGACATGGTAAATGAAACAATACTGGCGGTTATCATCGCATTTGTGGTCAGCGCAGTGCTGTGCCCGATCGTGATACCGTTTCTCCACAGGTTGAAATTCGGACAGCAGGTGCGCGATGACGGGCCGCAGACGCATCTGAAAAAGCAGGGAACCCCAACGATGGGCGGTCTGGTAATTCTTTCCAGCATCATCATTACGTCTCTGCTCTATATCCGGGATTATCCGAAGATCATTCCGGTGCTGTTTATGACCGTCGGATTCGGCGTGGTTGGATTTCTGGACGATTACATCAAGATCGTGATGAAACGTTCGGAGGGCTTAAATCCGATCCAGAAGCTGATCGGACAGTTTGTGATCACAGGTATTTTTGCCTATTATATTGTAACCTCACCGGACATCGGAATAGGGATGCTGATTCCATTTACCGGCAAGTATTTACAGCTTCCGGTCTGGCTGTTTGTACCGGCACTGTTCTTCATCATTCTGGGAACTGACAATGGCGTGAACTTCACAGATGGTCTGGACGGTCTGTGCACCAGTGTGACGATTCTGGTAGCAACGTTCTTTACGATCGTGGCGATCGGGGAGAACAGCGGCATTAGCCCGATTACCGGCGCAGTAGTTGGAAGTCTTCTGGGCTTTCTTCTGTTCAATGTCTATCCGGCGCGTGTGTTTATGGGCGATACCGGTTCACTGGCACTTGGCGGTTTTGTTGCTTCCAGTGCCTTTATGATGCAGATGCCGATCTTTATCGCGATCGTGGGTCTGATTTATCTGGTGGAAGTATTATCTGTTATTATTCAGGTAACCTATTTTAAGAAGACGGGCGGAAAGCGCTTTTTCAAGATGGCGCCGATCCATCATCATTTCGAGCTCTGCGGATGGTCTGAGACCAGGGTCGTAGGCGTATTTTCGATTATTACGGCAATCCTTTGCCTTATAGCATACTTAGGATTATAGGAGGAAGATTATGAGTCAGAAAGTATTAGTAGCAGGAACAGGTATCAGCGGTATTGCAGCTGCAAAGCTCCTTCTCTCAAAAGGCGGGGAGGTAGTGCTTTACGATGGCAATGAAAAACTGGATCCAGAGGAGCTGAAAAAGAAATTTGACGAAGGCGCGACGATCACGTTCGTCCTCGGAGAGCTGAAAAAGACGGATTTGTTAGGCGTGGAGCTGGCAATTTTAAGCCCAGGCATCCCGACCGATGCACCGTTTGTAGAGATGATCCGTGAAACCGGTATTCCGATCTGGGGCGAGATGCAGCTTGCATATCACTGTGCAAAAGGACGTATGGCAGCCATTACCGGCACGAACGGAAAGACAACGACGACTTCCCTGACCGGCGAGATCATGAAGTCATTCTATGACAGCGTATTTGTAGTTGGAAATATCGGTGAGCCGTTTGCATTCCACGCATTGGAGACAACGGATGAGACCGTAACCGTCGCAGAGGTATCGAGCTTCATGCTGGAGACCATGACTGATTTCCACCCGAATGTAAGCGCTATTTTAAATATTACCCCGGATCATCTGGATCGTCATAAGACGATGGAATGCTACATCGAGACGAAAGAGAGCATTACCAAGAACCAGAAAGAGGGCGATGTCTGTGTCCTGAACTATGAGGATCCGGTACTGCGTGAATTTGGTGAGACTTTAAAAGACATCAAGGTGGTATATTTTTCCAGTCTGCGTACCCTGAAACAAGGTTTCTACCTGAAAGAGGATGAGATTGTATACAACGACGGCGAGAAAGAGACCGTGATTGTTAATATCCACGATCTAAAGCTACTTGGCCGTCATAACCATGAAAATGTTATGGCAGCGGTTGCTATCAGTATGAACATGGGCGTTCCGCTGGAGAAGATCCAGAAGGTGATCAAGGAATTCAAGGCAGTTGAACATCGCATTGAGTTTGTAACCGAGCGTTTCGGCGTCAAATACTACAACGATTCCAAGGGAACCAACCCGGATGCAGCGATGCAGGCGATCAAGGCGATGCCGGGACCGACCTTATTAATCGCAGGCGGATATGATAAGCATTCCGAGTTTGACGAGTGGATCGAGAGCTTTGGCGGAAAGGTACGCTATCTGGTGCTGATCGGCCAGACCCGCGACAAGATTGCCGAGTGTGCAAAACGCCACGGCTTCAATGATATCATGTACGCGGAAGATCTGCAGGAGGCTGTACAGGTATGTGCATCCTACGCAAATCCGGGCGATAACGTCCTGCTTTCACCGGCATGTGCAAGCTGGGGGCAGTTCAAGAACTTTGAAGAGCGCGGACGCAAATTCAAAGAGTTTGTGAGAAATTTGTAATACCAAGGTTCAAAGGTCGGAAATCCGACGCAAGATTGCTTGCAGGAGGAATTGTGACTTTTGAGAATTGCGGAGTGCAAAGCACGCAGCAATTCGGTATTGGAAGAATAAAGGCTTAATGTATTTAAGGGGGCTGTCGCAGCCGGCATTTGTCTGCGGCAGCCCTGATTTGAAGGAAAAACTGCCGTTTACAGGCAGAATTTCGAAACTGTAACAACAAAAAGCAGGGGAGTGGAAGTATGCCGGAACCGGGAAAAATTAAAAAGAAAAAACCACATCGGTTTTATGATTACAGTCTGCTGTTTACCATCATTTTCCTGACGGTATTCGGACTGATCATGATTTACAGCGCGAGCTCCTATAAGGCGCAGCTTGATTACGGCAATCCGGGATATTTTATGCTTCGTCAGGCGGGCATCGCGGGTGTCAGCTTTGTTGCGATGTATATCGTCTCCAAGATAGATTATCACTGGTTTGCGCGGTTTGCGATGCTGGGATATATCGTTTCATACGTGACGCTGCTTCTGACGCGTTTTACACCTCTGGGCGTGGCATCGCATGGTAAGAAGCGCTGGCTGCGCCTAGGACCGCTCCAGTTCCAGCCGACCGAGATTGTCAAGATTTCCCTGATTCTGCTTCTGGCGGTTCTGATTGCCAATCTGGGCGTGCGGATCAACCAGCTGCGGGCAGTCGGATTTATCGTGGCGCTGTCGGCGCCGCTGGCACTTTTAGTTACGGCGAACAACTTAAGTTCTGGTATCATCATCTGCGGCATCGTGTTTGTGATGCTGTTTGTGGCGTGCAAGATCAAATGGCCGTTTTTTCTCTGCATCGGAGGCGGCGTTGGACTTCTGGCGGTCGCCCCCTATATAGGGCATTTGCTGGTAAAGCTCCATATCCTGAAGGATTATCAGCTGGGACGAATCAATGTCTGGGTCAACCCGGTGCAGTATGCACGTTCCGGCGGTTATCAGGTGCTCCAGGGTCTGTATGCGATCGGTTCCGGCGGTCTGTTTGGAAAGGGACTGGGCGAGAGTCTCCAGAAGCTCGGTTTCGTGCCGGAGGCGCAGAATGATATGATTTTTTCGATTATCTGTGAGGAATTAGGTCTGTTTGGCGCGATTTCGGTCATTCTGATTTTCATGTTTATGATTTACCGCTTCATGGTAATTGCTGGAAATGCACCGGATCTGATGGGTGCGATGATCGTGATCGGCGTGATGGCACACATCGCGATTCAGGTTATCTTAAATATCGCGGTTGTTACGAATACGATCCCGAACACGGGTGTTACGCTGCCGTTTATCAGTTACGGAGGTACGTCCGTCATGTTCCTGATGCTGGAGATGGGGATGGTGTTAAGTGTCTCGAACCAAATTAAGCTGGAGCAGTAGGAATATTTGGCGGAGTTACATATTTACTTCGGGAAATGTAGAAAATGAGAACCATTTTCTCTCGTTGGCATATAATAATACATAGATGCCGGTGGGAGGGGATTGTTTGGCTTTCATCGAGATTCACGGACCGTGCCGGATTCAGGGCGGACTCACGGTGCAGGGGTCGAAAAATGCAGTTTTGCCGATGATGGCGGCGTCGGTGTTAAACCGCGGAATTACCGTGCTTGAAAATGTCCCCAGAATACAGGATGTGTTCTGTATGATGGGGATTCTTGATTCTCTGGGATGCCGGTGTGCGTTGCACGGAAACCGTCTGGAAATCGATACTTCGAAGATGAATGGCTGGCGGATCGAGCAGAAAGCGATGGGGAAAATGCGCTCGTCCATTATGCTTTTGGGAGCGCTCCTGGGACGCTTTTGCGAGGCGGGGGTCTACAGCCCCGGCGGATGTATGATCGGAAAACGTCCAATCGACTGGCATTTGCGGGCACTCCGTGCGCTGGGCGCGGAAATACAGGAATCGGAGCCGGACGGCTTCCTGCATGCACAGACAACGGGACTTCGCGGGGCAGAGATTATTTTTCCGTTTCCGAGTGTCGGCGCGGTGGAAAATGCCCTGTTTGCCGCTGTGGCAGCGGTGGGGCGGACGGTTCTGCGGGGATGCGCGCGGGAACCGGAGATTGGACAGCTGTGCCATTTCCTAAATGGTATGGGGGCATCGATCCGGGGGATCGGGACGGATGCGCTGATCATAGAAGGCGGATTGCCGCTCCATGACAGCCGGTTTGTGATCGGCGGCGACCGGATCGTAGCCGGGACCTATCTTCTTGCCGCTGCGTCCTGCAGCGGTGAGGTGATCGTGGACGGCGTGCAGACACAGGAGCTGCGTGCATTGACCGGGGTGCTGGAGCATATGGGCGTTTCGCTTTATCAGGAACCGGAACTTATATATGTACACAGCGGACAGCGCCTGCGGGCGGTATCGGTGAAAACCGGACCGTATCCGGCGTTTCCGACTGATCTGCAGCCGTTTTTGATGGCGGCGCTGTCACGGGCAGATGGAACCAGTATGCTGCGGGAGACGGTATTTGAAAACCGGTTTGGCACAGCGGCGGAGCTTCAAAAAATGGGGGCGAACATCGAATGCAGCGGGAACATTGCCCGGATTGACGGAGTGGAAACCTTGCGGGGAGCTTTGGTGCGTGCCCGCGATCTGCGGGGCGGCGCAGCCCTGACGGTGGCAGCCCTGGGGGCGGACGGATGGACCAGAGTATCAGAATGTGAACATATTGAGCGGGGATATGAAGATATTTGCCGGGACTTGCGGGCATTAGGAGCAGAGATCCGGCGCCGGGAGGATGATGGAGATAGAGAAGATACAGATTGAAAAAAAGACAGAGGAAAAGGTATGGCGCCGCCGTGGAAAAAAACATATCTGGATCACGGCGGCAGCACTTCTTGTGGCAGCCGCGTTTTTTGTCGGTCTGTCGCTGCTTCGGATCAATACAATCCATGTCAGTGGAAACCGGCAATATACGGCAGAGCAGATAGAGGCGTCTATTTTCGATTCGCGGCTGAGCCGGAATCCGGTGTTCTGCTATCTGCAGTACCGCTTCCGGCCGCACAAGTCAATTCCGTTCGTGCAGGATTACAAGCTGGTGTTCCGCAGCCCGTCGGACGTGGAGGTGATCGTCTACGAGAAGAGTGTGGTTGGTTACGTTTCCTACATGAACAGCCGGATGTATTTTGACAAGGACGGCATCATTGTGGAGAGCACAAGCGAGACATTGCCGGGTGTGCCGAAGATTGCCGGACTTTCCTTTGGACATATCGTGCTGCATCAGCCGCTGCCGGTCGAGGATATCAGCGTTTTCAACGAGATTCTGAACCTGACGCAGGTGCTGTCGGTCAACGAGGTTGCGGTGGACGAGATCCGTTTTAATAAGGAAAAGGAAGCGACGCTTCAAATCAGGAGCTTGAAGGTTGAGCTGGGAAGCAACAGTGAGATGAACGGGAAACTTTCGGAGCTGACGGATATTCTGCGGGATTATCCGGATCTGTCCGGAACCCTCTATCTGGACAGCTACGATGAATCGAATGCAAATCCGATGTACCGGTTTGATAAAAACTAGGAAGAATCGGCAAAATCCGTTACTGGCACGTATGCGTGAACAGTAACATTGTGACTGGTTTATTGAAAATTTATAAAAGAAACGATTGATTTTTTGCTGAAAATCAAATATAGTATTAGGTAGGCTAGATTTAAAAGACCCTAATTTTAGTATAAAAATGATAAAACCGGAACAGATGGGAAAATGAAGGAGGAAGTATCTTGTTAGAGATAAAGATAAATGAAGCAGAGAACTCTGCCAGAATTATAGTAGTAGGTGTCGGCGGAGCCGGTAACAACGCTGTCAACCGCATGATCGATGAAGATATTGCCGGTGTAGAATTTATCGGTATCAATACAGATAAGCAGGCACTGCAGTTCTGCAAGGCGTCCACAGCTATGCAGATTGGTGAGAAGCTGACCAAGGGACTTGGTGCAGGCGCAAAGCCGGAGATCGGTGAGAAAGCAGCTGAGGAAAGCCAGGAAGAGCTGGCACAGGCTCTCAAGGGTGCAGATATGGTATTCGTTACCGCAGGTATGGGCGGCGGTACCGGTACAGGTGCAGCTCCGGTTATTGCACGTATCGCAAAAGATATGGGCATCCTGACGGTCGGCGTTGTCACAAAGCCGTTCCGTTTCGAGGCAAAGACCCGTATGAGCAACGCGCTCAATGGTATCGAAAAACTGAAAGCAGCTGTCGATACTCTGATCGTTATCCCGAATGATAAACTTCTTGAGATCGTAGACCGCCGTACCACGATGCCGGATGCACTGAAGAAAGCAGATGAGGTTCTTCAGCAGGCGGTACAGGGTATTACCGACCTGATCAATGTTCCGGGTCTTATCAATCTTGACTTTGCAGATGTTCAGACCGTTATGGTGGACAAGGGTATCGCTCATATCGGTATCGGTCATGCGAAGGGTGATGACAAAGCACTTGAGGCTGTTAAGCAGGCTGTATCCAGCGCTGCTTGAGACAACCATCGAGGGTGCAAGCCACGTTATCATCAATATTTCCGGCGATATCAGCCTGATCGAGGCAAATGACGCAGCCAGCTATGTACAGGAGCTTGCAGGCGACGATGCCAATATCATCTTCGGTGCGATGTACGATGAGAATGCACAGGATGAGGCGACGATCACTGTTATTGCGACTGGACTGGATTCCCACGGTGTGAACACACCGGTCGCAAAAGCGATGACTGAGTTCAAGACTCCGTTCAAGGCAAAGACGACTGGCAATACATACGCTCAGCCGGCAGCACAGACTGCAGCGGCAGCGCAGCCGACCTACAAGGCACCGACCTTCCGTGCACCATCTGCAGCAGCACCGGCACAGCCAGTCGCTCCGAAGGAAGCACCGCAGTCGGCACCGGCACAGCCGTTCCGCCCGATGCGCCAGGAAACACAGATCAATATTCCGGATTTTCTGAGAAATAAGAAATAATATAAGAGTGAGAGATGAACTGCTCTTGCTTTAGCAAAAATACAAAATATATACAGAAGCAGTTGTTTTTGGAAGAGACACGCATTAGAAGTGAAAATTTCTGATGCGTGTTTTTTTGTGTAATAGGAAATTCCTTGGAATCCCCTATTACACAAAAAGGCACATTCTTTTTTATCGTCGATTCAGACCTTCGACTTATGTCGAATCTATTCAAATTTTACGTTTTTCCCCCGATTTTTGGCGATCAAAACAGGCGTTTTGCACCCTCGGTTTGACAAATTTTGCGGAACTTTTTTCTTATAATATCCCGTGTCGGACAGAAAGGTGGGAAGAGACAGTGACCTATCGTGTGTATGCGGATGTCATCCTGCTGCAAAATCTGGCAGCGGATTTCCTGCTTCTGTCGGTGGTGAAGAATTGCCTGCGTCTGCCGGAACGCCGGTATGGGCGGTTGGCAGGGAGTCTTCTGGGAGCCGTGTATGCGTTAGGAATGGTGTTAGCTCCGGTTCCGCTGGGATATGCCGGGCGGATGCTCCTAAGCGCCACGATGAGCGTGCTGATGGCATGGACGGCATTTTCCATCCGTAGGAAGTCGGAGGCGGCAGAAGCCGCGATCGGGCTTTACATAGCATCTATGCTGGCGGCTGGCTGCATGGAACTGGTTCAGCCGCTTGGAATACGGGTGAATCTTCTGTTCTGGCTGTTTACCGCGGGGGGGAGTTTTCTGATTCCATCTGCGGTGTGGCGGTTTGGTATGCAGCGGTGTATGAAGCTGGAACACCAGTACGCGGTAACGCTTTTTAACAAAGGCAGGGAGCGGCATGTGCAGGCGATTCTCGACACAGGCAACCATCTGACGATGCCGCTTTCGGGGCGTCCGGTGCAGGTGCTGGATGCGTGTGTGGCAGAGAGATTTTTTTCCTGGGAGGACGGTGTCCAATACATCCCATTTCGGAGTGTCGGAAAGGGCGGCGGCGTGATTCCGGCATATCAGGCGGAGCGGATGGAAGTGTCCGGTCAGGGCGGTATGCGGGTGATTGAGAAGCCGTGGATTGCCATTTCACAGGAGGCGCTGTCGCAGAAGGGCGAGTATCAGATGCTGCTCAATGAAAAATATTGGTTGTGAAGAAAAACAGCCGTTATGGTCTGAACCATAGCGAACAACATAAGGGGGAAAGCGTATGTTTATAAAAGTTTCAGTTCCAGGTCAGTTTCGTTTAAAAATGATGCCGTCGTTCCGGTCATTTCTGATGCACCGGGACGGGGAAGTTCATTATATCGGGGGAACCGATATCCTTCCGGCACCGTTTGACAGTGTGCGGGAGGCGGAGGTTTTAAGAAAATTTGGAACCAGTGAGGATAAAGAGGCGCGTTCGGCGCTGATCGAACACAACCTGCGCCTGGTGGTCTACATAGCAAGAAAGTTTGACAACACCAGCGTGGGCGTGGAAGATCTGATTTCGATCGGGACGATCGGTCTTATCAAGGCGATCAACACGTTTGACGTAGATAAAAATATTAAGCTGGCGACCTATGCATCCCGTTGTATTGAAAATGAGATTCTGATGTATCTCCGGAGAAATAATAAGACGAAGCTCGAGGTTTCGATCGATGAACCGTTGAATGTGGACTGGGATGGAAATGAATTGCTTCTGTCGGATATTTTGGGAACGGATGAGGATATTATTTACCGGGATCTGGAGGATGAGACAGAGCGGAAACTGTTGAATGCGGCGATCGACCGCCTGAATCCGCGGGAACAGAAAATCGTGAAGCTGCGCTTTGGTCTGGGGAGAGAGCAGGAAGATGAAATGACCCAGAAGGAGGTTGCCGACCTTCTGGGTATCTCGCAGTCATACATATCGAGGCTGGAAAAGAAGATTATGAAACGCCTCAAAAAAGAAATTTCGCAGCAATGCGGTCTATATACCAGCCGATAAGTGCTGGAAGAAACAGACCGATCAGGATGTAAAACGGACCCATTTCATAGCGGAAGGAGACCGGGAAGTTGGAAAGCGTTTCCGGTATTTCCTTCAAAATGAAGCGGGCATAGGCAAAATCGATCAGCTTGAACAGCGTGAAATGAATCGCCATAATGTCAAAGGAATGGCGTCCTAAAAAGGCAAGGACCTTTGCCAGCGGTCTGATGCGCTCGGACAGGTCAGAGAGCGAAAGGACGAAGTAAATTCCAATGATGGAGATCGGATAAAATAAGACGCCCGGAATGTGCATGCTTGCCAGATCGATGAAAATGTGAAGCTTTGTGTTCGTCAGGTGCAGAAGCAGGGCGCTTATCAGGCAGCCGTACCAGACCGTATAGTGGCGGAAATTGGAGAAAAACTGCTGCATCAGCCAGGCGATGAGATAGACCGGAACAACGAGCAGCGCCGCCTGCAGATTGTAAGGGAGCGGGCAGCTTCTCATATTTAAGAAGACACCGGCAAGGCCAATCAGGATGCATGCAAATGCACATACAGGAAGCTTGACATTATCTTTCCGGGCGAAGCGGGCAGCTGCGCGTCCAAACCAGACGCATCCGGCAAAGAGTCCGGAGGACACCAGCCAGACCGGCAGAAACCAGAGGGCACCCTGAACCTGTTCCGGGGAGTTGAAGGAAAGACTGCTCATCCATGCCGTAAGCATTCTGGTATGGTTGTAAAGTTCCTGTCCCGCATAGAGCCTGTGCGTTACAAAAAAGTTGTGAAGCAGGACAAAAAACAGCGTGTAGAACATATACCTGGGCCATGCACCGGCGAGACGGGAGCCGAAGTAGAGAAACGGCGTATCCCCGTATTTCGTTTCATTATAAAAATAGCCTGTGATAAAGAAGAACAGTGCCAGGTGGAACAGATAGACGAACGCACCGGCGAAATATCCGGTATGCCCCAGCACGATCGCAATAATGCCCCATCCCTTTACGATATCCCAGTAGAGGGAACGGGCTTTTTTTTGTGTGTTCATGAATGGATCTCCTTGTGGTTGAATTCTATTTTCTATAAATAATATTGATCGTAAAACCCCTGAAAATATATTTTACTATGGAACGGCAGAAAAGGCAAGAAATTGGAATGAGTGAAAACGGTTCTCATTTGTCCGGGTATAAATGAGCTTTGAATTGTCCATTCTAATGTATAGGTGACAAAACAAAAATCAAAACGATTCAACCGTTTGCGTTGATCGTCCATCATACGGAGGGAATGGAAATGCCGGTCTATAAAGTGGAAATCTGCGGGGTCAATACATCCAAGCTGCCTCTTTTAAGTAATGAGGAGAAAGAAGAACTGTTTCGCCGGATTCTAAAGGGCGATCGGGAGGCAAGAGAACAGTATATCAAGGGGAATCTGCGGCTGGTGCTCAGTGTAATACAGCGCTTTTCGGGTAGCCGGGAAAATGTGGACGATCTGTTCCAGATTGGCTGTATCGGCCTCATCAAGGCGATTGATAATTTTGATATTACCCAGAATGTCCGTTTTTCGACGTATGCGGTTCCGATGATTCTGGGGGAGGTGAAACGGTATTTGAGGGATAACAATTCAATCCGGGTCAGCCGGTCGCTCCGCGATACGGCATACAAAGCGATCTATACCCGTGAAAATCTGCTGAAAAAGCAGTCAAAGGAGCCGACACTCTGCGAGATTGCCAAAGAATTGGGAGTCAGCAAAGAGGAGATAGCGTATGCGCTCGATGCTATCCAGAGCCCGGTCAGCCTGTACGAACCGGTCTATACGGACGGCGGCGATCCGCTCTACGTGATGGATCAGCTCAGTGACAAGAAAAATTCAGAGGAACATTGGGTCGAGGATCTGTCGCTGGGGGAGGCGATGCAGCACCTGCCGGACCGGGAACGCCGCATTATTGATATGCGCTTTTTTGAGGGAAAGACACAGACGGAGGTTGCCGAAGAAATCCATATTTCGCAGGCGCAGGTGTCACGGCTGGAGAAGAGTGCGTTAAAAAGCATGAAGCATTATTTGAGCTGAATGTTGATAGGGATTGTGTTATAGGGATTGTGTGAGATTCTTCTGATTGATTGTTTGGCGGCTCTGTGTTAAAATATAGAAGATATAGTCTGCAAAAAGAATCTGAAAATCAAGCAGATGACTGTTATCTGAACTGGGGTTGAGCGGAGTATTAGTGATAAAGGCAGCTTGGCGATGCGACACTCAGGCAGTCATGGACAGCAGACAGAGTAGAAAAGACAGGCGCAGGCGGATTGAGCCTCGCGCATGATAAAATGTACTCTCGGAGTCTTTTCTGCACTCGCTTTTGTGGCTGATTTTCCGCCAGCCGTACCCGAATTTCATCAACGTACGCACCGCGTACGCCTCAGAAATTTGGGCACAGCTGACAAAAAATCATCTCACAAAATCAAGCACAGAAAGATTCCGAGAGTACATTAAAAAGAGCCGGAGGAATTCAAATGGAGAAATTACGTGAGCTGATGAAAGAACATCAGGATAAAGCAGATAAAAAAGTGATGGGAGAGGTTCTGGAGCTGCTTCAGAGAGAGCCGGGATTGTTTGTTGTGACTGTCCATGCGACGAAAAACTTCTTCCTGGGTGCAGAGAACGGCAAGGCGGCTGCTTTCCTTTACACCAGCCGCGAGTATGCAGATGAGTTCGTGAAAGGGCTGGAGATGGTCGGCGTAGAGACGAAGGTACTGGAGATCCGCCCATTACAGCGTATTTCCTTTTTCAACGACCTCTACCGCAGCGGTTTTGAGGCAGTTGTGATCGACAAGGGACAGGAAAATCATATGTCCATGTCGCTGTTCAGCATCATCGAGAAACCAAAGGATACATCCGAGATCGTGATGAACCCGTCCCTGGTCCGTTCTGCAAATCAGTTCTATCAGGCACTGGTACAGCACCAGGCATTCCCACAGATGCAGGATCTGATGTGCAAAGAGCTTTACGGTGCGCGTCTGCTGGTTCCGGTTGCTGACCCGCAGAAGACGACGGCAGTGCCGGTTCTGACCACCGGAAAGGGTGTACGCTATTATCCGGCATTTACGGATTTAGTAGAATTTGGAAAATTTGACCGTAAACACCAGTTTGGAGCAATGGAAGTCCGCTTCCGCGATCTGAAAAAATATCTGGATTACGTGAATGGAATCGTGGTAAATCCGTTTGGATTTGCACTCCGTCTGGACGGCGAGAAGCTGGATCGGATTGAGAAAGAGAATATGAAGCTGAAGGTTGTAAAATAAATGCTGCTGTGACCGTGACCGGTAATGAATAGATGTCAGCATAATAAACTGTGATGAAAAGGCTGTCTCCCATCAGAATGTATCATATAGATGCATCTGCCGAGAGACAGCCTTTTTGATTATTCGGTTCTCCTGTTTTTTTCATATAAATGTAGTAATCCCTTCATCAACAGCGCCCCATCATACGTGATCGTATGCGAACAGAGCGGCAGGACAATCTTGGAGATGCCGCCGGTGGCGATGATGGAAGTTTTCTCTCCGAGTTCTTCCTCGATGCGATCCAGCATACCGTCGATCATCGCGGCATTGCCAAATATGACGCCGCTTCTCATGCAGTCTATGGTATTTTTGCCAATGACACGGCGCGGCGTATCGAGGCTGATGCGCGGCAGCTGGGCAGTGCTGGCGCTCATGCTGTCGAGGGAAACGCGAAGTCCCGGCAGGATCGCGCCGCCGACATAGCGTCCGTTTTTGTCGATGACAGACATGGTCGTAGCGGTTCCCATTTCGATGATGATGATTGGCGGTTCATGCTCTGCAAGGGCACCGACTGCGTTTACGATCATATCGCTGCCGACGGATTTCGGGTTGTCCATCAGGATGTTTAAGCCGGTTTTCATGCCGGAACCGACCAGCATTGCGTTTAGTCCCGTTATTTTACGGATGGCGGCAAGAATCGTCCGGTTAAGCGGCGGAACGACCGAGGAGACGATTGCACCATCAAGCTGATCTGGGGCGATATGGTAAATTTCAAGAATACTTTTCAGCGCCACGGCATATTCCAGATTCGGTTTTCCGATGGTGGTCGTGATGCGTTCTACAAAATACGTTTTTTTTGCGTCGATCACGCCGATAATAATGTTGGTGTTTCCAACGTCGATAGCTAGAATCATAAAATAACTCCTTTATATCTCCTGCATCTCTACAATAATCAACATCTCTTATAAAATGTTGATTGTATAGTTATCGCAACGGTTTCATATGTTCAACTGTTACTATTTATTATATATCCATGTTAATAGTATGATTATATGTTTTTTAAAGAAAAGGATCAAGAAGAAGATGAAAAATGTTTTTAAGATCTGTTACCGATCGCGCGTGAGTGAACCGTAACTTGGACTTGCGTATTCGTTTAAAATAATATAGAATAAATACGTTTAGACAAAGTTAAAGAATGGTAGTAAGTTTGGAGGAAGATTTTTTTGGAAAATATAGCGGAGCAGATCAAAAAACGGCGTACATTCGCCATTATTTCCCATCCGGATGCTGGTAAGACAACCCTGACGGAGAAGTTTCTTCTCTACGGAGGCGCGATCAACCTGGCTGGTACGGTCAAGGGAAGAAAAGCGGCCAAGCACGCGGTTTCTGACTGGATGGAGATTGAGAAGGAGAGAGGTATTTCGGTTACCTCTTCCGTATCACAGTTTAATTATTAGGGATTCTGCATCAATATCCTGGATACACCGGGACATCAGGATTTCTCGGAGGATACCTACCGTACTCTGATGGCAGCCGATTCGGCGGTCATGGTCATCGATGGTTCTAAGGGTGTCGAGGCGCAGACGATCAAGCTTTTCAAGGTTTGCGTTATGCGCCACATCCCGATTTTTACCTTTATCAACAAGATGGACCGCGAGGCGCGCGATCCGTTTGAGTTGATGGATGAGATCGAGAGCGTGCTCGGCATCCGTACCTGCCCGGTCAACTGGCCGATCGGCTGCGGTAAGAATTTTAAGGGCGTGTATGACCGTGCCACAAAGAAGATCACAACTTTCACAGCAGCAATGGGCGGACAGAAGGAGGTCGCATCTCAGGAGTTCTCATTAGAGGGCGATGAGGTTAACTCCATCATCGGTCCAGACTACCATCGGCAGCTGATGGATGATATCGAGCTTCTGGACGGCGCATGCGATGAGCTGGATATGGAGCGTGTCAGCCGAGGAAATTTATCCCCGGTATTCTTTGGTTCGGCGCTGACAAACTTTGGTGTAGAGACATTCCTGGAGCATTTCCTGAAAATGACAACCTCGCCGCTGCCGAGAAATACGACAACCGGCATGGTGGATCCGTTCTCTCCGAATTTCAGCGCGTTTGTCTTCAAGATTCAGGCAAATATGAACAAGGCGCACCGCGACCGTATCGCATTTATGCGTATCTGTTCCGGCAAATTTGAGGCAGGCATGGAAGTAACGCATGTGCAGGGCGGACGCAAGATCCGTCTCTCCCAGCCACAGCAGATGATGGCGCAGGATCGAAAGATCGTCGAGGAGGCATATGCGGGCGATATCATCGGTGTATTCGATCCGGGTATTTTCTCGATCGGTGATACACTCTGTACAGGTGAAAAGGTAGAATTTGAAGGCATTCCTACGTTCGCACCGGAACATTTTGCACGCGTGCGCCAGATGGACACGATGAAGCGCAAGCAGTTCATCAAGGGCATCAGCCAGATCGCCCAGGAAGGTGCGATCCAGATCTTCCAGGAGTTCAACACAGGTATGGAAGAGATCATCGTCGGCGTAGTCGGCGTCCTCCAGTTCGAGGTACTGACCTACCGTCTGGAAAATGAGTACAATGTAGAAGTCAAGCTGGAAAAGCTTCCATACGAGTACATCCGCTGGGTAGAAAACGCTGACGAGATCGACGTAGCTAAGATCCAGGGAACTTCGGATATGAAGCGGATCAAAGACCTCAAAGACAATCCGCTGCTTCTGTTTGTCAACAGCTGGAGTGTGGGAATGGTAGAAGAGCGGAATCCGAAGCTTAAGTTAAGCGAGTTTGGGCGTAACTAAAGCCATGCAGCGGAAAGCACCGTTTCAGCGAATGGAAAATTTATTTTTCAGGCGCTGAAAGGGGGATGTCTGCTATACGGCGCAGCCGGACAGGGGTGTGAAACCGCAGGTTTTGCACCCCTGGGCATGGTAAAACAAGAGGGAGTCCCTATCGCACCCCTGGGCATGGTAAAACAAGAGAGAGTCCCTATCGCACCCCTGGGCATGGTGAAACAAGAGAGGGTTCCCATCGTCCCACCTGGGCATGGTGAAAATATAGAAAAAATCAGAAAAGGAGACATTTCATATGAGCAGAGTAGATGTAGTACGTGCAGCCATGGTAGAAGCCATGAAAGCAAAAGACAAAGCAAGAAAAGATTCCTTATCCATGCTGTTATCCGCACTGAAAAATGCGGAGATCGACAAGCGTTCTCCGCTGACTGAGGAAGAGGCGGACGCAGTTGTAAAGAAAGAGATCAAGCAGACGAAGGAGACTCTGGAACTGGCTCCGGCAGATCGTGCGGATATCCGCGAGGAGGCACAGGCACGTCTGGCAGTTTATCAGGAATTTGCACCGGAGGATCTGACCGAAGAGCAGATCGCAGAGGTGATCAAAAGTGTTCTGGCAGAGCTTGGCATTGAAAATCCGGCACCGTCTGACAAGGGCAAAATCATGAAAACCCTGATGCCGAAGGTAAAGGGCAAGGCAGACGGAAAGGTAGTGAACCAGGTACTGGCTGGAATTCTGTCCAAATAATAACCAAAGGAAAAGAACGAGGCGGAAGATTTATGTATAAAAAGAAAATCGAGCAGTATATCGAGGCGCACAAGCAGGAGATGTTAGATGACATATGCACGCTGTGCAGCATCAACAGCGAGCGTTCGGCATACCAGGAGGGCGATCCGTTCGGCGAAGGTCCGAGCCGCGCACTGGCACAGGCACTCAAAATGGCGGAAGAGTATGGATTTTCCATCAACAATTACGATAATTATGTAGGAACCGCTGATTTAAATGACGGTGAGCATCAGCTAGATATTCTGGCACACCTGGATGTTGTCCCGGCAGGCGAGGGCTGGACTGTGACACAGCCGTTTGAACCGATTGTAAAAGACGGAAAGTTGTACGGACGCGGCACGGCGGATGACAAGGGACCGGCGGTAGCAGCTCTGTATGCGATGCGTGCGGTCAAAGAACTGGGAATCCCGGTGACAAAAAATGTCCGCCTGATTCTGGGAACAGATGAGGAGTGCGGCAGCAGCGATATTGAACATTATTATAAAGTGGAGAAGGAAGCGCCGATGACATTTTCCCCGGATGCTTCGTTCCCGGTTATCAATATCGAAAAAGGACGTTTCCCGGGGCATGTGACAGCTTCTTTTGAGGTATCGACGGAGAATGCGCGGATCCTGTCCATCGAGGCTGGCATCAAGATCAATGTTGTTCCGGGCAAGGCGCATGCGACAATTACAGGACTGACCGAGGAAGAGGTACGTCCGATGGCAGAGGGCGTGACGAAGGAGACTGGCGTACAGTTTGAGCTTCAGGCAGAGGAAGATGTGATCGTGATCACCGCAGTCGGTGAGGGCGCACACGCCTCGACACCAGAGGAAGGCAAAAATGCGCTGGCATCCCTGCTTCTGCTTCTGGATCGCCTGCCATTTGCATCCTGCGGACAGACGAAGCTGATTCACAGCCTGACTGAGTGCTTCCCGTGGAATGATACCGAGGGCAAGGCGCTTGGCGTGGCGATGCAGGCAGAAGGATCCGGAGCGCTGTCTCTGGCATTCACGATGCTTACGATGACGGAGACACGGATGGAAGCGTACTTTGACGGACGTTTCCCGATCGGCGGCAATGATGACAACCTGTTGAAACCGGTGGAGGCAAAACTTGCGTCCCACGGCATGAAGTTAGAGTCCCCGCAGCTGCGAGAGCCGCATTTTGTAGACGGCAATTCCGAGTTTGTCAGAACACTTCTGAATGCTTATGAGCTTTATACCGGCAACAAGGGCGAGTGCAACTACACCGGCGGCGGCACATATGTGCATGACCTGAAAAACGGCGTTGCATTTGGCGCGTCGATGCCGGGCGTGGACAACCGGATGCACGGGGCAGATGAATTTGCCTATGTGAGTGATCTGGTGGCAAGCGCGAAGATTTTTGCACAGGTGATTGCGGATTTGTGTAAGTAACAGAAAATTTCGTTTTTTCCGCCGTAAGAATTAAAGAAACCTTAATTGATTCGCCGCAGGTTCTATGTTAGACTGAAATCCACAAACGAGAGGTACTGTGCATGTTTGAAGACAGCTGCAGGAACTCCGGCGAGAGGGAAAGGAGAGAACGATTATGAAAAAATCATTCCATACAGTTAAAAAGGCAGGGATTCTGACGGCGGCAGCGGTTCTGGGAACAGCGGCACTGGCGGGATGCGGCAGTAAGGCAGATACAACAGAGAGTGCAGCGGCAAGCGAGGAAGCAACCGAAGCGGTCGGAGAGGCAGAAGCATCGGATGCACAGCTTGTCATCGCAGGCGGAGACAGCGCCGGATTGATCGCGGCGGTTCAGGCGGCAGCCGAGGGCATGGATCCGTCGAAGATCCTGATTCTGGCACCGGGCGAAGAGCTGGCGGCAGATATGGCGGAGATGGCGCCGTATGTCAATGCAGCCAATACAGATGAGCAGTTCCAGGCGAATCTTACGGATGATTTTGAGATTTATCTGTCCGATATTATGACGGCAGGAAATAATACGAACAATTCGGATATGGCGGCAGATGTATCGGAGAACAGCGAAGAGGCGAAAGACTGGCTTGCCGACACACTGGAAATGGAGTACGGCGATCTGACACAGGAGGCAGGTTCCACGGTAGCCCGCAGTTTCCCGGCAAAAGAGGGAAATCTGAATGAGCTTGCACAGGAAGCGCTGCTTAAAAAAGTCGAAGAGCTGAAGATTCCAGTTGAATATAAGACAGAATTAAAGAGCGTCGCTTACGATGAAGAAGGTGCGCTTGACCGCATCACTGTGACGGTGGACGGCAAGGATCAGGAAATTGACTGCCTGGCACTGGTAGCGACCGATGTCTCCCTGATTCCGGTTTTTGAGGAATCTCAGGTATATGAGGCAGATGGAAAGGCAGCTGCCTTGGTTGTCAGCAACAATGCGGAACAGCTAAACAAAGATAGCGGCGAGCTGATAGGTGGTCTTTATGCAGCAGGTCCGATCCTGTCAGCGGCAGTAGACGGTGAAGGTGTGCTCTCCGGCAATGAGCTGACCGAGGCGGTTGTGTTTGGTTCGACTGCAGGAACAGAAGCAGCGGTTTATGTTTCGGATAACCAGTAAAAGCTAAAATGATTCACATATAATGCCATTTCTAAAAAAGTAGATGATGCAGACGAAATAAAATAGAAACCTTTAAGAAGAGGTTCAAGCAAGAAGCGGGTAAAAGCAAAAAAAACTTTTACCCGCTTTTAGTATTTTACAGAAAATAGCACGGAACTGATTTGCAAAAATAAAATTGTTTTTATTATGGAGACAATACCTAAAAAGTAAGTCGGAACTAACTCTGTATCACTGAATTATTATAACTTATTCGCGATTCGATATATTTGTTTATAATAATCTGGCTTTTTGATACTATGTAGTCAAACCTCATGAGGAACACGAGAAATAAAAAACCATTACATAAGGGGGTATCACATGGTGGAGAAAACTAAAAATGGGGCGGAGAAAAAAGAAACTCCGTTGTACGTGAAAATATTCATTGCATTGTTTGCAGGTATCGCGTTTGGTTACGTCTTAAATTTTATGGGCGGCGTGGAGAATGAGATCATTAACGGATATGTCCTTCCGTTCTTCCAGTTCATTGGAGATTTGTTTATCAAGTTGATCAAGATGATTGTCGTTCCGCTGGTGTTCTTCTGTATCATCGACGCGGCGCTCTCACTGGGTGATATCAAGAAACTTCGAAGCATCGGCGTTAAAACCATCATCTGGTTTTTAGCAACTGGCGGTATTTCAGCAACCATCGGTCTGATACTTGCCAATATCATCAAACCGGGACGTGGCTTGCAGCTGGGAACGGCAGAGACAGCAATGGAGGTGAAAGAACTTCCGGGTATCTACCAGACACTGCTCGACTTAATTCCGTCCAACCCATTTCAGGCACTGACAAGCGGCGAGATGATGCAGATTATCGTCTTTTCCCTGTTTCTTGGATTTGCCATCATCAGCATTGGCAAGGAAGCACAGCAGTTATGTGACATCATCAGCCTTTGTTCACGGACGATGTTTAAGGTTATCGATATGATTCTTGGAATCATCCCTTACGGCGTATTCAGTTTGATGACTGTAGCACTTGCAAAATATGGCGTTGCCATCTTCGGACCGGTTCTGAAATTCATCTTAACTGACTATCTTGCCTGCATCACCATGAGTATTGTTGGATACAGCATTTTCCTTAGCGTGATTGGAAAGGTAAATCCGATGAAGTTCTGGCGCAAAGCGTTTGAACCTTGGATGATTGCATTTAGTACCTGTACTTCTTCAGCAGCTCTTCCGGTATCGATGGAAGTAGCACCGAAGAAGATGGGCGTTCCGAGAGATATTGCGAGTTTCGTACTTCCGCTTGGATGTACCGCTCAGATGAACGGAACGTGTGCATACTTTGGTATCGTTGTTCTCTTTGCCGCACAGCTGTACGGCGTAGAGTTAAGCATTCAGCAGCAGATTATGCTGGTTGTACAGGCAACCTTCTTAAGCGTTGGCTGTGCAGCAACTCCGCAGATTGGTCTGGTTATCAGCTTAACCCTGATGACCCAGATGGGACTTCCGCTGGATGCATATGCACTGGTAGCTGGAATCTATCGTATCATCGACCAGATTCACACATCTACTAACTCCGTAGGCGACCTGGTAGCATCTGTCTGCATTTCTCAGATGGAGGGCGAACTGGATCACGAGATTTTCAATCAGGAAGAAGCCAAAAAGGCAGCTTGAATTTTAGAAAGAGACATCCCGGATTCGTATGAAATGTGAAATATATCTGGGCAGTAGTTATGTATGGAACCCGGAAAGCGGGGAAACGACAAATTTGTGCAGAACGTGAATCAAAGATGGAATATGGAACACCCGGTTCTGAAAAGTCCACGTTTTCCGGATAAAAAGGAAAAAAACAGAAATAATTCCCACTTGCAAAGGTGCAAAAATTTAAGGGAACCAGACAAAACAAGAAAAGGAGATTAAAACTATGAGTGATAACAGAATTATCGAATGTATGGAACGTGCACAGTATCTTCTTGGCAACCTGATGGCTGTTAAACCGGGCGAGGAAGTTTTGATTGTCGTTGACCCTCAAACCGACGAGAGAATGACCCAGGCGATGGCAGCAGCCGCTTTAAACTGCGGCGCTGAGTACGGCGTATACATGATGCCGATTCGTGGAAAAGACAAAGCAACCATCTTCCCGAAATCCCTGGAACTTGGTATGGATGCCTGCGATGTATTTGTCGGCATGACCACTGCATCCGGTGCAGCGATTTACAATAACCACTTAAAAGAGCTCATCAACCAGAAGAAACTCCGTGAGGTTTCCATCTGCTTAAGAAGCATCGATAACTTCACAAGAGGCGGCGCGCTGGCAGATTATGAAGCAGTTTATGCAGACGGCGAGAAGCTGCAGGCAATCTGGAGAGGTCATAAGATGGCTCACATCACCACACCGGCAGGTACAGACCTTTACATGGAAATGAACCAGATGGAGCCGATCATCGAGTGTGGTATCGCAAGAAATCCGGGCGATGCAATGGCTTGGTCCGATGGCGAAGTTTCTTTAGGACCGGTTATTGATACAACCCACGGCAAACTGGTGATTGATGGACCTATCTGCTACTATGGCTGCCCGACCACACCGGTTGAGTTAAGAATCGAAAAAGGACGTATCGCAGAGGTAGTTGGCGGCGATCCGAAGATTTGTAAAGAAATCCGCCGTCAGATCGCAGAAGTTAAAGATTCCGACAACATCGCAGAGATCGGACTTGGACTTAATCCGGCTTGTATGTTTAACGGAGACTTCGAGGAAGAGAAGAAGGCAAGAGGAACCTGCCACATCGCAATGGGCAACGGATTCTACTATGGACAGCCTGCACGTTCGACCGTACATATCGACATGGTACAGTACAATCCGACCGTTATCTTCGACGAGGGAACACCAGAAGAGGTTCTGATTGTAAAAGACGGCAAGGTTGTTTGTTTGGGCGACAAATAAAACTATTGCATCCAACTAGACAGTTCACCCCAATTATAACCATATAAATATACCTTACTGTTTTGTATGACGCCAGGAATCCCCGTTCAGCCAGTGTATCGGCTGAACGGGGATTCTTGGTATTTTTAAGTCTGATTTGGATGTGAAGTACCGCCTCCCGAGCAAGAAAAACAGGTGACATTGAGCCGGTATGGAACTGCGGCTGGATGGCAAGCAAGCCGATGCAGGCGATTATCGTCCTGCTGTACGGCAGTACCGTATTCTACGCAATTTTCAGCGCACTGGGAATGCTTCCAGCAGGATGGTAAACCCCTTATCACGAAATATTTATAACATATTCGCAAATGGGTATATTTGTTTATAAGTGTGTGCGGGTTTGATAGTATATAGTCAAACCTCATGAGGAACAGAAAAAACTAAATAAACAGCTATGAAACAGAGAACAATGACAGGCAGATAGCTTAAATCGGCTGGATGCAGAAACTGTCAAATAATAAAAAAAGCGAGGAGAATGAACTATGAGTGATAACAGAATTATCGAATGTATGGAACGTGCGCAGTATCTTCTTGGCAACCTGATGTCTGTTAAACCGGGCGAGGAAGTTTTGATTGTCGTTGACCCTCAAACCGACGAGAGAATGACCCAGGCGATGGCAGCAGCCGCTTTAAACTGCGGCGCTGAGTACGGCGTATACATGATGCCGATTCGTGGAAAAGATAAAGCAACCATTTTCCCGAAATCTCTGGAACTTGGCATGGATGCCTGCGATGTATTTGTCGGCATGACAACTGCATCCGGTGCAGCTATCTACAATAACCATCTGAAAGAGCTCATCAACCAGAAGAAACTCCGTGAGGTTTCCATCTGCTTAAGAAGTATCGATAACTTCACACGAGGCGGCGCTCTGGCAGACTACGAAGCAGTTTACGCAGATGGCGAGAAGCTGCAGGCTATCTGGAGAGGTCATAAGATGGCTCACATCACCACACCGGCTGGTACCGACCTGTACATGGAAATGAATCAGATGGAGCCGATCATCGAATGTGGTATCGCGAGAAATCCGGGCGATGCAATGGCTTGGTCTGACGGCGAGGTTTCCTTAGGACCGGTGATCGACACAACCCATGGCAAACTGGTAATTGATGGACCTATCTGCTACTATGGATGCCCGACCACACCGGTTGAGTTAAAAATCGAAAAAGGGCGTATCGTAGAGGTAGTTGGCGGCGATCCGAAGATTTGTAAAGAAATCCGCCGTCAGATCGCAGAAGTTAAAGATTCCGACAACATCGCAGAGATCGGACTTGGACTTAATCCGGCTTGTATGTTTAACGGAGACTTCGAGGAAGAGAAGAAGGCAAGAGGAACCTGCCACATCGCAATGGGCAACGGATTCTACTATGGACAGCCTGCACGTTCGACCGTACATATCGACATGGTACAGTACAATCCGACCGTTATCTTCGACGAGGGAACACCAGAAGAAGTTCTGATCGTAAAAGACGGCAAGGTTGTTTGTTTGGGCGACAAATAATATGGCTATATATTAAGAAATATCAAGAACGAATTGTCAATGAAAGACTGCATGAATTGCGGCTGTGATTTCCCCTTGAGCAGCCGCAATATAAAACATCAGGAATTTGTAAAAGCTTAGGAATTGAATAAACCTCCATATTAAAAATGGAAGCTGTGGACGCAGGTTAGCTGCCTTAGATGTGCAGAGCGCAGGTGTTCGCAGCTTCTTTTGAGTGCTGATTCACGCACCTGGAAGTTTTGTAAAATAAGCTGGATTCTGCCTGAAAACGGACGGAAAATACAGTTTATTTGTTTACAGATATAGAAATCTTATGATAAAATAATAACAATAAAAAATAACTGTTAGATATGGCGGTTATATTCGTTTATAGCAGATTTTAGCATAGAGATATGGGAAAGTGGATCAGCCATATTTAAGTGTAGAGCCATGGCAAAATTCGTTATGGGTCATGTGTGCAAGAACCGTAACATCATTTAAGCAAAGCAGGATGGAAAATGGACAGGGGGAATTGACAAATGCTGAATGAAATGAAGTACGTGTATGAGGTTTACACGGTGTAAAGTCC
>ERZ772878.381-NODE-381-length-48526-cov-8.22496_pt1 | contig 48526 bp, 37 predicted proteins | sample MGYA00580578_ERZ772878 | MGnify/ENA primary metagenome ERZ772878 (study PRJEB29015, sample SAMEA2737686) | human gut metagenome | biome: human gut; feature: human-associated habitat; material: faeces | place: China | collected 2012 ...
AATTTGCTATTACTCACCACCTGAAGAGGTGGGAGTCTTCTCGACTGAGATAAACCTCGCTGCCGTCTCCCCCAGCTTCATACTGTTGGAACCCTTAAACAGGACTGCATCTCCCTCACCGATCTGTGCATCCAGCCAGTCAAGCATATCTTCTTTTTCGTCCTCTTCAAACGAAACGACATGCAGATCCGGTTTGACTTTCTTTGCTCCCTCGGCGATCGCCTGCGCCAGTTCGCCATATACAACCAGGATATCGACCGGTTTTTCCGCCAGAAACGCACCAACTTCACGGTGGAACTGAATCGTATTCTCTCCCAGTTCCTTCATATCCGCCAGAACCGCAATTCTGCGTCCTGCCGGCAGGGAAGAAAGCACACCTATCGCCGCTTTCATCGAATCCGGGCTTGCATTGTAGGTATCGTCCACGATCGTATAACCATTTTTATGATAAATCTGCTGACGGTTCTTGAACCCGCCAAATTCAAGCAGCTTTTCCGCTGCATCGGCAAGCGGCACACCGTAGGCATCCGCAACCGCCAGGGCAGCCAGCGCATTCATGACATTGTGCTCGCCCATAACAGTCAGCTTCACCGGGACGCGCACCTCGCCGTGTACCATCGTAAAGGACGGAAATCCATCCGGATATGAAAGATCCTCGGCGCGGTAGTCGTTATCTGCTCCAAGTCCATAACGGACGGTATGGCAGCCTGCTTTTGCATGCACGGTGGAAAGCATATCATTATCTCCATTTACAAACAGGATTCCGCCTGCCTTCATACCGTCCTGGATATGCAGCTTTTCTTTTAAGATATTCTCGCGGGAGCCCAGATTCTCAATATGCGTCACACCGATATTCGTCATGACTGCCGAATCCACCGCCGCAATCTCCGCGATCACCGCCATCTCGCCCGGCTCACTCATTCCCAGTTCCAGCACGCCGATCTCATCATTCTCAGAAATCTCCGAGATCGTGAGTGGCACACCGATCTGGCTGTTGTGGTTTGCCGGTGTCTTAAATGTCTTATATTTCGCTGAAAGCGCCGCCGCCACCATTTCGCGCGTCGTCGTCTTTCCCACGCTGCCGGTGATACCAACTAACGGGATAGAAAGACGTGCCCGCAGGCAGCGCCCGATCGTCTGCAATGCCAGTTTCGTATCTTTCACCTGGATCAGCGCGCCGTGAAAGCCCTCCGGTGCCGCCTCATGCTCCGAAGTCAGTGCGGCTGCCGCCCCATTGTCCATCGCCTGAACCAGGAAACGATGCGCGTCTGATTTCTCCCCGATCAGCGGAACAAACAGATCCGCCCCGCGCATACTCCGGGAATCAATGCTGATGTGTTTTAACTCCGTATCTGCATCTCCGCAGAGCAGTGTTCCCGACACTGCTTCCACGATATGTCTGACTGTAATATGGTCCATATTTTGCCTCCAAATTGATTACATATGCAGCTTCTTCACCGTCTCCTGCACTACTTCCCGGTCAAGGAAATGATAGCGCACGCCCTCGATCTCCTGATAATCCTCATGCCCTTTTCCGATGATCGCGATGATATCGCCATCTTCCGCATGGGACAAGCTGTACTCAATCGCTTCGCGGCGATCCGGGATTTCAACGTATTTGCCATCGGTTTTTGCAAGTCCGACCTTGATATCTGCCAGAATATCTTCCACTTTCTCAAAGCGGGAATTATCCGCCGTGATGATCGACAGATCTGCCAGCTTTCCGCCAATCTCTCCCATCGAGTACCGGCGATCGCGCGCCCGGTTGCCGCCGCATCCGAAGACGCAGACGAGACGCTTCGGCTTGTAGTCGCGCAGCGTCAGAAGAAGACTTTCCATGCTGACCGCATTGTGGGCGTAGTCAACGATCACGGTGCACTTTGCTGATTTATATACAATCTCCATCCGTCCATCGACCTGGATATGTTCCAGCGCATGGCAGACTTTCTCCTTCGGCAGATCAAAGAAGCTGCACACGCCCGCTGCCGCCAGCGCATTGTCCACGTTAAATTTGCCCGGAATGCCGACACGCAGATCGCTCTCATATCGTCCATGCGTCTGAAATTCGACGCCCACGAAATCATGTTCGCGTACATAGTGAATGTCATCCGCTGTAAAATCAGCCGCCTGTTCCAATGAAAAGGTCAGGATCTCTGCTGTCGCCCCTTCTACGATCGCATCAAAGTACGGATCATCGCGGTTGACGAGCGCTGTCCGGCAGTTTTTCAAAAGCTGCTTTTTGTAGTAAAGATATTCTTCAAAACTTGCATGTTCATTCGGGCCAATATGATCATTGGAAATATTCAGGAAAATTCCATAATCAAAGAAAAGTCCATCTACCCGGTGCATCAGGTAGCTTTGGGAAGAAACCTCCATCACGATGTAACGGCAGCCCGCTTCCACCATTTTTGCAAAATATTCTTGCAAAATGTAGGATTCTGGCGTCGTATTTTTGGTCGGATAATGATTCTCACCGATCACAGCGCCGTTCGTTCCGATGAGACCCGTCTTCTGTCCGGCTGCCTCCAGAATCGCCTTGATCATATAAGTGGTAGTCGTCTTTCCCTTCGTGCCGGTCACACCGATCGCCGTCATCTTCCGCGCCGGATAATCAAAACGTGCCGCCGAAAGAAGCGATAGCGCGTTCCGTCCATTCTCCACTTGAATGACCGTCACGTTCTCAGGCGCCTCAACCGGATGCTCGACCACCAGAACCGGCGCGCCCTTTTCAACCACATCCGGAATAAAGGTATGCGAATCGACGTTTGCCCCGCGCATACACACAAACACCGTCCCCGGCGCCGCCTTTCTTGAATCGTAGACCACCTCGTCAACCTCCGTCTCCAGGCTGCCCTGCAATAATGTATACGGCAATTCTTTCAGCCAGCTTTTAAGCTTCATAGGATACCTCCTGATTTTGATATTTTATAATGATTTCGCTTTTTAATATCCTTCTTCCATCATGTTTTCAAACTGCTCCATGCTCATCAGCACCTTACGCGGCTTCGTGCCTTCTTCCTCACCGACCACGCCTGCATCTGCAAGCTGATCCATGATACGCGCGGCACGGTTGAAGCCAATCTTAAACATACGCTGCAGCATGCCGATGGATGCTTTGTCTTTCTCAATAATAAATTTACCTGCCTGTGCAAAATAGGCATCGCGCTCACCGCCGCCAAAGCCCGCATCCATCGCCGTCGAACGGATCTTGGACTCAACCTCGGCGCTGTACTCTGCGGTCAGCCCCTCCTGTTTCAAAAATCCGACCACATCCGAAACCTCATTGTCGGACACAAACGCGCCCTGTACACGCTGCGGTTTCTGATAGCCCGACGGATAGAACAGCATATCGCCCTTTCCGAGCAGTTTCTCCGCGCCATTCATATCAATAATGGTACGGGAATCCACTCCGGAAGAGACGGAAAAAGCAATTCTCGACGGAATATTTGCCTTGATCACACCGGTGATGACATTGACCGATGGTCGCTGCGTCGCAATCACCAGATGAATGCCCGCTGCACGCGCCAGCTGGGCCAGACGACAGATCGAATCTTCTACTTCGCCCGGCGCTACCATCATCAGATCGGCAAGCTCATCCACGATAATGATGATCTGCGGCAGTTTCTCCGGTTTCTTCGGATCGTCGATATCCGCGATCGACTCAACCTTGGCATTGAAACCCTTAAGATCGCGCACGCCGTATTTTGCAAACTTCTGGTAACGGTCGGTCATCTCTGCCACCGCCCAGTTGAGGGCGCCGGACGCCTTTTTCGGGTCGGTCACAACCGGAATCAGAAGATGCGGAATACCGTTGTATACACTTAACTCAACCACCTTGGGGTCGATCATGATGAGCTTGACCTCGCTCGGCTTCGCTTTATAAATCACACTCATGATCAGCGTATTGATGCAGACTGATTTACCCGATCCGGTCGCACCCGCGATCAGAAGATGCGGCATCTTCGCAATGTCGCTGACAACCGTCTGACCTGCGATATCTTTTCCGACCGCGAATGCCAGCCGGGACGGATATTTCTTAAATGCCTCTGACTCCAGCAGATCGCGCAGCAGAACCACATGGTTCTCCTTGTTCGGAACCTCGATACCGACCGCCGCCTTGCCAGGAATCGGTGCCTCGATACGGATGTCCGCCGCTGCCAGATTTAACTTGATATCATCCGCCAGCGCTACAATCTTGCTGACCTTGACACCCTGCTCCGGGTGAAGCTCATAGCGGGTAACCGTCGGTCCACAGCTGATGTTTGTAACCGTCACGCCCACGCCGAAGTTCTGGAGCGTCTGCTGCAGCTTGATCGCTGTCTCCCGGTACTCCTGATCCGAGAAATCGGTCTGTCCCGTACCGCGTTTTAAAAGTGTCAATGGCGGGAATATGTATTCTTTCTGGATCTTCTTTTCTTCCTCTTCCTTGCGCTCGATCTGCTCTGGAACCGTCAGTTCCTCAACTGGAAGTGCTTTTCGTTCTTCCCGTTTCTGCTCCAGTTTTTTCTGTATCGCCTCTGTATCTGTCTCGATCACCTTTCCGGATGCGGTCACGACCGTTTTGGAATCCTCCGGGACAAAGAAACTGCCCTTTGTCTCGCCCCGCTCTGATTCCAGCGTCTTATAATAGCCATCGATTGGTTCGGAATCCGTTTCCCCAGATATAGGTTCGTTCCATTCATCCTCATTCCCCATCGAAACGGTTTCCCACTCGTTTTCCGATGGCTCAAAGACATCCTGATGCCCTAAATCTGTATGAACCTCCTCTGCGGTCAAACCGGACGCCGCCTCCGCAGCCGGTTTCTCCCGTGTCTCTACCGGATAATAGCCTGGACCTTTCTGACTCTCGCCGCCGGCAAATTCTTCCATCGTCCGGGTATCACGGCGTACATACAGGCGTTTCAGAAGCTGGTCGCTCGCACTGTCCTCTGTCTCTGCAGGCTCCTCTGCAAATTCTGTCTCCTTTACTGCCCGCGCCGTCTCGCGCTCCGATTCTTCCTGAAACTGGGATTCTGAACCAGCGTATGCATATGTATCCTGCTCCGATTCCACCGGCTCTTCTTCATGCTCCACCGGCTCTTCTTCATACTCCATCGGTTCTGGTTCTACCGCTCCGCCACCGTGGAATATCTGCCCGCGAAATACATCTGCCGGATTCTCCTTCTCTACTCCCTGTCCGGAATCCTGTGCCAGATTTTTTCCCTCTGCCGGAACATCGGTCCAATCATCATAAGCCGCGGCCTCATCCTGCAAGTTTTCCTGCCTTCCATGCATCTCACGAAATTCCTCCGGTGCATCCTCCGGTCCCAGCACGGTTCCCTCCGGGACTCCTTCCGAGAAATTCCGCATCACTGGCAGCTCGGTCAGCTTGGCACCCTCGAGATCAACGCCACGGACCCGCTGCTCCTCCCGCAGACGGCGTTTTTCTTCCTTTTTCTCCTCATGTATCTCACGGCGGCGGCTCATATCTTCTTTCGCATACTCATATGCCCTTCCGCTGCCCTGTTTAACGAAGTTTACCAGGGAACGCTCCGTAATGCACACAGCACCGAGTGCCAAAAGCACCAGCAGAATCAGAACTGCTCCGATCGTTCCCACTGTTCCGCACAACAGCAACATCAGAATGCCACCGATAAAACCGCCTCCGCCTGCCTGCGCGTAATAATCGCCCAGATTCCAGTCCAGATGCTGACCGCCTCCCATAAGAAGCTGGGAAAGTCCGCAAAATGCCAGAAGCACCTCGCCAACCGCCACCAACTTGGCTACGGCTTTCTGGTTGCCTCGGTTTGAAAGATAAAAACAAGTTCCCATAAATAAAAGGAATGGCACCAGATACCCCATCACGCCGAATACGCCAAGCAGAGTCGATCGCAGAAAACTTCCGACAAAGCCGCAAAGCCCGAAATTGCTCAAAAACAAAAGTACCGATATTGCAAATGATACAATAATCGCCACTTCCGTTCCCATAAATGCCCCTGTACCACTTTTCTCCACCGGCTCCGGCGCCTGGCTGGCGCGGCTTCGGCTTCCTGTTCCCTTCTCGGTACCTTTTCCGGACGAAGCTTTCTTCTTCCCCCTACTCTTTTTCTCGTTCAGCGTCTCCTCCGCTTTCTTCGCCGCAGGGGACTTTCTGGATCGCCCGGCTTTTTTCTCTGTCCCAGCTGTCTCCCCGGCACGCTCTGTACTCTGTCTTTTCCTGCTTGTATCTGCCACCTGTCTCATGCCTCCAACATTTCCCATGTATCTGCGGTTCCTCCTGTTTCACAAAATACAGCCTCCCGCAGACTGCTTTTCTCATTTTACATTCTTATTATCTCATTCAGTATACCCAAATTCAGGGAAAAAAGCAACGCTTTCCTAAAATTTTCGCACGTATGTTCTACCTTCTTTTCAAATTTTCACTAAAATCCGTGTTCGTCATCCGGTCGTGTGCATCTATTTCCTGTTTCTTCCCATCGATCGCCCGGTTCAGCCATGCAAGCGCTTCCCGGATCCCGCCGCATTCATCGATCAGTCCCTCCTGGACCGCCTCCCCGCCAACCAGGACCGTTCCCAGATCTTTTGTCATCATCTCCGTATTGAGCATCAGGCTCCGGAGGCGCTCATAGGAGATCTGACTGTGTCCGGACACAAAGCTTAAAATACGATCCTGAATCATTTCAAAATAATCATACGTCTGCACGGCACCGATCACCATCCCCGTCATCCGTACCGGATGTACCATCATCGTCCCGGTCGGGACAATAAAAGAGTGATCGACCGCCACTGCGAGCGGCACACCGATCGAATGGCTGTCTCCGATGACCAGTGAAACGGTCGGTTTGCTGAGCGAAGCAATCATCTCCGCCAGTGCCAGTCCACAGCTTACATCGCCGCCCACCGTGTTAATCAGGACTAAAACTCCCTCCGTCTCACCGCTCTCCTCGATCTCCGCCAGCTTAGGCAGAATATGCTCATATTTCGTCGTTTTCGTATTGCCGGACAAATTTTCATGTCCCTCTATCTCTCCGATGATCGAGATTAATTCAATGTGATTGCCATTCTTTCCCGTAATATCCGTCTGTCCATTTTCACGCTTCTGAATCGGATCCTCCTGCGCCTGTTCCCGACTTTCTCCCACTTTATCTGCCTGCTTGTCCCACGCTTCATTTTCCCATTCCCTGTTTTCACGATTTGCCCGAATCATATTTTCCTCTTTTCTGCGCTCTTTCCATCTTACACGCGGATTCAATGTTTTTTCTCAACTGCCTAATTCATTCTTAGTATTCTGTCTTCCTATTATCTTTATTCACTGAAACCGCTTTTTATACAAACAAGGATGTGCCTTGGCACATTCGGGCGTCTCGCGCGGTCACTTGCGACATGTTTCTGCTTCGCGCGAGTGCGCATCCCCGCGATGCGTTTTTTATTTCATAGGACACAATTTCCTATGAAACAGAAAAAGAGAGCTGGGAAAAGCTGCCTTTTCTCCCTGCTCTCTTTCAAATATTTTTTATTGACTTTCCATGGAATTAATCGCCCAGTACATTGACGATCTTCGCCGGGGTACGGTAATTCCAGGTGGAAATCTTGATACCATCCCTTGCATTCGATGCATGGCACACGCGCCCGCCGCCGATATAGAGTGCTACATGGTTGATCGTTCCACCGCTGTTTGTGTAGAAGATCAGATCACCCGGACGCATCTGGGAAGAACTGATACTTCTTCCTGCTCCCGCCTGGGAACCCGAATGATGCGGCAGGCCGACGCCGAAGTGTGCCATAACCGACATCGTAAATCCAGAACAATCCGTACCATTTGTCAAGCTGGTACCGCCCCATACATACGGATTCCCAAGGAACTGAGTCGCGTAGTTTGCGATCTGCGCACGCTTGGAGGAGCCGCTTGAAGATGCTTTCTGGCTGCCAGAACCACCGTTACTGCTGCTCTTGCTTCCAGAGCCTCCCTTGCTGCTCGCCGCCTTGGTCTCAGGCTCCGGGGTCTCCTCAACCGGTGTAAACTCGATCGCCTCATTTAACGCATACCGGACATCGACAAATTCAGTCGCTACATAGGCACTCGTCTCATCCAGTGCAATCTGCACCCAGCCATCCTGCTGGCTCATAACCGAATACCGCTCGCTGTTGGAAATCTGCGTCCAGATCGGCGCGTCCGTGTTCGGCTCCGTACGGGCATTCAGACGGTCAGTTGATACGATCGCCATCAGCTGTGCAACCTGCAGTGCCTCCTGCTTCGCCGCATCTCCAGTCAGAATAAATTCGGATTTAACATAGCCAGTAACCGGACCGGACTTGATCTTATACCAGCCGCCATCCTCGGTCGTTTCCAGAATCTCACCACCGGACTTGCTCGTCATCTTACCGATGATCTTCGCATCCTCCTTCGGCTCCACGCGGATATTTAAGTAGTTATTGACATTGGAAATACCCAGATTGTCATACATATTGAGAACCATCGTCCGCAGATCCAGCTTACGCGCTTCATTTAACGCATAGCGCACATCCACATAATCCGCTGAAATATAGCCCCCGCTGATCTGGATCCAGCCGTCCTGCTCGCTGACAATGGAATAACGCTCATTTTTCAGCGCCTGTTCCAGCACCTGCGCGTCCTCACTCGGCTCACTCCGGATATTCAGCTTGTCAGTCGTGATGACCGCCATCTTCTTGACCAGCTCAAATGCCTCTGTTTTTGCCGCCTCGCCGGTCTGTACAAATTCTGAACTGATGTAGCCCTCCAGACCGCCGGAAGATATCTGATACCAGCCTTCCTGGGAATCATCCAGAATCTCGCACGCACTGCCGCCCATCAGTTTGCCAATGACATCGGAGGTTGTACTGGCGCTCTCACGCATATTAAGATAACCAGATACATCCACAATACCCAGATTCTGGTAGGACTCGACTACATTTTTCTTTTCTTCGTCCTCTTTTGCCTGTTCCTCATCCTCCGGCAGCGTCTCTCCGATCACGGTTCCCTGCGCCTCTGCCTCGGATGCCGATGCCACCCGGGCGTTTCCAGAACCTCCGAACGTGCCGCCCTGTGCCAGCTTCACGATGATAACCAGAGCCAGCACCACAATGACGGCACAGCCCCCGATCATGAACCAGTGCATCGGATCTTTGCCATTTCGTCTCTGACGTGCTTTCTGCAGGCGTTCTTTATAATCTTCTGTCTTTTGCTCTTCCATCTTATCCTCTCCCTATCAGTCTCCCAGCATATTGACAATCCGGTACGGATTCCGGTAATTCCAGGTAGAAATCTTGATGCCGCTTCTCCGGCTCGCCGCATGGACGATCTGACCATTGCCAATGTACATCGCCACATGGTTGACCGTTCCCTTGCGATTCGTATAGAAAATCAGATCGCCCGGACGCATCTTCGAAGAATCAATCTTCGTACCCGTCCGCGCCTGTTCCCGGGACACCCGCGGCAGGGACACGCCCGCCACATGGCTGTATACATACTTTGTAAAACCAGAACAGTCCACACCCGAATGCGGGTCATTACCGCCCCAGACATAACGGTTTCCGACAAACTGAAGCGCATAGTTGACAATCTGGGTCCGCAAGGATTCCTTTTCTTTTAATGGGGTAAATGGGATCGCCTCCGGCAATGCATAACGCACATCTACGAAATCAGTCGCCACATACGCACTCGTCGTATCGAGCGCAATCTCGACCCAGCCATCCTGCTGGCTTATAACGTCGTAACGCTCATTGTTAGAGATCTGCGTCCAGATCGGCGCATCCGTGCTCGGCTCCGTGCGGGCATTCAGGCGGTCGGTTGAAACGATCGCCATCAGTTCTGCAACCTCCATCGCCTCCTGCTTCGCCGCATCTCCTGTCAGGATATACTCCGCCTTCACATATCCAGTGACGGGACCCGACTGGATCTTATACCAGCCGCCGTCCTCGCTCGTCTCCAGAATCTCTCCGGCAGACTTGCTCGTCATCTTACCGATGATATTGCCATCCTCACTTGGCTGATCGCGCACATTCAAGTAATTATCCACACTGGAAATACCTAGATTTTTGTATAAATTCAGCACCATCGCACGCATATCCAGCTTCCGCGCCTCATTGAGTGCGTATTTGATCTCTGCATAATCCGTGGAAATATAACCGCTCGAAATCTGAATCCAGCCATTCTCCGGCTCACTCTCGACCACATAGCGCTCATTTTTTAATGCCTGACCGACAACCTCTGACTCCGTGTTCGGCTCTTTTCGGATGTTCAGGGAATCTGCCGTGATGAGCGCACGCTTTTCAACCAGTTCCAACGCTTTTTTCTTCGCCTCATCCCCGGTCAGAACAAACTCTGAGCTGATATAACCGGAAATACCGCCAGATTCGACCTGATACCAGCCTTCGGCTGAATCATCCACGATCTCACACGCACTGTCGCCCATCAGCTTGCCGATGATGTTGCCATCCGTGCTCGCCGTCTCACGCATATTCAGATAACCGGACACCTGCACGATACCCAAATTTTTATAGGAAGCTACCACTGCTTCTTTCTCTTTGATCTCCTCCGCTCTGGACTCTTCGGATGCCTCGTCCTTCGAAAGCTCTGATGCTGTCGCCGCCCCATTCTTTGCAGTTCCGGCTCCCGCCTGACGGCTGAGCAGGGACTTGCCTGCAAATGCTGCAACTGCAAGAGCAATCACCACCCCTGCTGCTATCACTCCGAAGCGCAGATTCTGACTCTTATCTTCGCCCTGGCGCCTGCGCGAATGTCCCGCGGATTCCCGGACCGGATTTGGTGTCTGATCCTGAGCTGGTTCTGATTCCTGACTCTGAACTGCTTCCGGCTCTTGAATCCGCTCCGCCGCTGGCACCTGTTCTGACTCCTGCGTTTCTTTTTTGTTTTCTTCTTCTAACATATGGATCGCTCCTGATTTTTCTTGAAATTATGACTTAATATCTTAAACGTAATTTTTATTTTATCATATTCGTAGGGAATTGCCAAGGAAGGATGTGGAGGAAAAAATGAATTTTCTATGAATGAATTATTACAGAAGTGTTAAGTTGTATATAAACGGTTAAGTCGTGAAAGGGGGAATTAGTTGGAAATATGGGAGAGGAGAATGCCCTCCGACCGCTCGCGCCGCCGGAGGGCATTCTTTCTCACTTATAGTCGTGGTTTTTAATTTGTTGACCCACTTTTCATTCCGTATACTTTTTGTCTGTTATCGGTTAATGATTTTGATAAAAGCCTTCAAATCTTATAACCCCTGCTTATTTGGCAAGCATCATACGATCATTCGCAAATTCTTCTCCGCTTACCTTTTCAAATCTCTCTAACAGGTCTTCTACCTGCAGATTCTTCTTCTCTTCCCCTGCTACATCGTAGATAATCCGACCTTCGTGCATCATAATCAGACGGTTGCCGATCTGAATCGCATCTTTCATGTTATGGGTAACCATAAGCGCGGTCAGATTTTGTTCGTCTACGATCTTTTCGGTAAGATCGAGGACTTTGCGGGCTGTTTTAGGATCGAGGGCGGCGGTGTGTTCGTCTAAGAGAAGGAGCTTTGGCTTCTGGAGAGTTGCCATCAGAAGGGTGAGCGCCTGGCGCTGTCCGCCGGAGAGTAAACCCACTTTGCTGGTCATACGGGTCTGAAGCCCCAGATCGAGCTGTGCCAATGCCTCACGGTAGAAGTCCTTTTCATTCTTTTTGATGCCCCAGCCGAGTCCTCTGGATTTGCCGCGGCGCAGTGCCATGGCAAGGTTTTCCTGTATCTCCATATTGGCGGCGGTGCCGCGCATCGGATCCTGGAAGACTCTGCCGATATATTTAGCGCGTTTGTATTCTGGCTCCCTGGATATGTTTACACCGTCGATCTCGATTTTACCAGAATCGATCGGATATACGCCTGCGATCATATTTAACATGGTGGATTTTCCAGCACCGTTTCCGCCGATGATCGTCACGAAATCGCCCGGTGCCAGGTGTAAGTTGATACCGTTTAAGGCTTTTTTCTCATTAACAGTTCCTTTATTAAAAGTTTTCTTTACATTTGTTATCGTCAGCATTACTCCTCGCCCCCTTCTGAATAATCTTTTCTCAGCCGATATTTAGCGAGTGCTACCGGAATACAGAGTGCCAGTGCTACAATGACAGCAGAGAGCAGCTTCATGTCGTTTGCATCCATACCCATGCGGAGTACAACCGCACGGATCACAAAGTAAATGACCGAACCGACAACCACGGAGGTCAGTTTCCAATAAAAAGAGGTCAATCGTCCCATCAGGACTTCGCCGATGACGATCGCCGCCAGACCAATGACGATCGCACCCGTACCACTTCCAACATCACCATATTTCTGGCTCTGGCAGACGAGTGCGCCGGAGAGAGCGACCAGGCCGTTGCTGACCATCAGGGATAAAAGCTTCGCCATACGAGTGTCCACGCCCAGCGCACGCACCATATCCTCGTTGTTACCGGTTGCACGCATCGCACTTCCGATCTCGGTTCCGAAGAACCAATAAAGAAACAGAATAGCCGCCACCGCCAGCACAATTCCAACGATCATCGATGCCTGTGCCTGAGTCATCCCGAAGGAAGTAGCCAGACCACTGATAAGTGTCTTGACTTTCAGAAGCGGCAGATTGCTCTTTCCTCCCATGATCCGGAGGTTGATCGACCAGAGGGAAATCTGGGTCAGAATTCCTGCCAGAATCGCTGGTATCTCAAATACAGTATGAAGAATACCCGTTACGGCACCAGCCACGACACCGGCTGCCACTGCAACTAAAAGTGCCAGCACCGGATTTACTCCTTTGTTGACTACCAGGACTGCACAAACGCAGGCACCCAGCGCGAAACTTCCGTCTACCGTCATATCCGCGATATTCATCAGGCGGAATGTAATGTAAACTCCCAATACCATGATTCCCCAAAGAACGCCCTGTGCGACCGCGCCCTGCAGGGATACTAATAAACCGCTCAAACTTTTACCTCCCCGTGTTTCGTATTTTCTTCACCTGATTAACTGTAAAGACTGCCAGATCGGCATATTTATTATATGCTTCTGATCTGACAGTCCATCTCATTTGAAGTTTAGATCTTTCTGGTACTCTTTATTTCTCGAGTCCAGATACATCGATTCCCAGCGTCTGCGCTGTCTCTTCATTGACACTCAGCTCGCACTTGGAAGCGTCCAGATAGCCGATCGGCATCTTAGAAATATCGGCGCCCTCAGTCAGAATTTTAACGGCCTGCTCACCGGTCATGTAGCCTAACTGGTAGTAATCAATACCGTAAGTAGCAAGACCGCCTGCATCTACCATGCCCTTCTCGCCGCAGATAACCGGAAGTTTATTCTCATTTGTTACCATCGTTACGGTCGCCATACCAGCTGCGATCATGTTGTCGGTCGGTGTGTATACGCAGTCTACATTGCCAACCATAGATTCTACAACGGTAGGAATCTCATTGGAATTGGAAACGGTGTAATCTTCATACTCAATACCGGCTGTGTCGAGTGCTTCTTTCGCCATGTCAATCTGAAGAACGGAGTTTGCCTCCGCGCTGCAATACAGAAGTCCGACCTTCTTTACATCTGGAATAATCTGCTGCATCAGGTCAATCTGCTCTTTAACCGGAGTCAGATCAGAAGTACCCGATACGTTGCCGCCCGGAACCTCGTTGCTCTCTACCAGACCGGAAGCCGCCGGATCGGTAACAGCGCTGACAAGAATCGGAATCGAATCCGTCACACCTGCAACTGCCTGTGCTGCCGGGGTTGCGATTGCAAAAATCAAATCATCTTTATCGTTGACCAGTTTCTCTGCGATCGTCTGGCATGCAGACTGCTCGCCAGCTGCATTCTGCTGGTCGATCTCGTATTTGATGCCTGCATCGTCCAGCGCTGCCACGAAGCCCTCATTGGTCTTATCCAGTGCCACATGCTGGGTCAGCTGTAATACGCCAATCTTATAAGTCTCGCCGTCTGCTGTCTGCTCTGCCTCTTTGCTTTCTTCTCCGTCTGCGGACTCCGCTGCTGTCGTGTCCGTACTTGCTGTCTGTCCTCCGCAGGCTGCCAGGGATGCCGCCATCGCGCCAGCCAGCATCAGGGCTGCTAATTTCTTTGTCTTTCTCATAATATCATCCTCCTGAACCTTTTCAACGTATGTAACAGATTTTCCTCTTATGCATCAAACCATGATTTATTTTTCACTTTAAAGAGCTGAACTGTTACGCTTTAAAGCAATCATACTACAAACTCCAAAAAGAGTCAACCTAAAATTCCGCTGTTTTTTAGGGAATTCAGGTTGACTCCTTTTTATTTTGCTTCCGCAATCTGCAGTTTCACCGTAAACGTTGAACCTTTTCCGACTTCCGACTCTACCTTCACGCTTCCATGATAAAAATTCACGATATGCTTGACGATCGAAAGACCAAGCCCGGTGCCGCCCTGTTTGCGGCTGCGCCCTTTATCCACCCGGTAAAACCGCTCAAAAATACGGCTCTGGCTCTCCGCCGGGATGCCGACGCCGGTGTCGCGGACCGTCAGTATCATATCCGCGCCCCAGTGCTTGACCTGCACCCAGATTTCGCCGCCCTCGTTGTTGTACTTGACCGCATTTGTCAACAGATTGTTAAACAGCTCCTGCATCTGGCGCAGATCGGCTTGAATCGTGAAATTCTCGCACTCTTTATGGACTGTGATGCCGCGGGACGCCGCCTGCGCGGCAATCGAGGACAGGCTGTCCTCCAAAAGCTCCACCGTGCGGATCGTCACGATATCCGCTTTCGCCCCGCGGGATTCCAGACGGGAGATCATCAAAATATCATCCACCAGGTTCGTCATCCGCATCGCCTCTTTTTTTATGCGTCCCAGAAAATCACGTGCCGTGTCCGGATTCTGCGCCATGCCGCTTTCCAAAAGTTCGACATAACCGCGGATCGAAGTGATCGGCGTTTTCAGCTCATGCGATGCATTGCTGAAAAACTCCTGCCGGATCTGTTTTTCTTTCTCGATGCGCTCCAGATATTTCTTCATATTCCGTGACATCCGCGTCGTCGTGTCCGCAATGACATTGATCTCCTCATACGGGCATTTTTCAAACTGAAAACGCGTGTAGTCGTCATCCATCCGCACCATTTCATTGGAAATTTCCTGCAAAGGGCGCGTGATTGACTGGGAAAACCGTTCCGCCTCCATCACTGACGCAAAAAAAGCTATTCCAAAGCTCAAAAATGCTGCCGGAATCAGCATCAGGATATATTCACCCAGCCCGGTTGAACTGGCAGAAAGGCGCAGTATGTATTTACCGTCCGATGAACATATCGCCGCGTACGCCATCTGCATTCCCAGCGTTCCGGAGCGGCGCACCGAATATCCATAGCCTGTCTCCAGCGCGTCCTTCACTTCCTTGCGCTCCAGATGATTTTCCATCTGATTCACCTGCGGCACTTCCGTATCCGCTACCACCGTGCCATCCATCCGGATCAGCGTATAACGGCTATTATTGTTGTTCGTAAGGTTGCTCAAACCCATCAGCTGTTCTTCCACATTTCCCGTATAATCCAACATACGGTCAACGGATTCCAATGCAAAATGCATGTCCTCCCTTGACCGTTTGAGCAATACACTGCTGGTAACCACCAGAGCGATAAATGTATTCAGAACCAGCGCCAGAAATAACAGATGAATAAATTTCGTCAAAATCGCTTTTCGCATCGTTTCATCACTTTCCCGCTTCTTTTTCCTTTAAAAACCGATAGCCCACGCCGCGCACTGTCTTGATCTGGGCTCCGGCGTCATGCAGCTTCTGCCGGAGTGTCTTGATGTGCATATCCAGCGTTCTCGTCTCCCCATCATAGTCATAGCCCCAGATATGGTCGAGAAGCTCGTCGCGCGTCACCACCCGGTTGATATGTTCCATGAGATATGTTAAAAGTTCAAATTCCTTGAGTGTAAGCTCCGTCCGGTCGCCGCAGGCAATCACCTCACGCGTCTCCCGGTTGATGCTGACTTCACCGATCGTCAGGCTGGAAACCTCCTCTTTTGCAGGTTCCACCCGCTTTAAAAGGTTTCTGACGCGCGCCGAAAGCTCCAGGATACCGAAGGGTTTCGTCATGTAGTCGTCAGCACCGTTGTCAAGTCCCTGTACAATATCCATCTCACGATCCTTTGCCGTCAGCATCAGAACCGGGGCTGCGGCAAAGTCCGGCATCTCCCGGATCTTGCGGATCGCAGCCATGCCGTCCATCCCCGGCAGCATCCAGTCGAATACAAACATCGCCGGATACTCCCGCTGCGCCTCCCTGCCTCTCCGGAGCAGATCCGAGAGGCTGTCAAGCGCTTCCTCTGCCGTCTCAAATCCGCTGGCGCAGTAACCGAAGTTTTCCAGTGCCACGCAGATCAGATTCCGGATATTTTCATCATCCTCAATCACATATATCCGATATTTCATTACTGCATCTCTTCCTTTACGTAGCCAGCTACATTCTTGGCATGATCCGCGATTCTCTCATAATTTGCCAGTGCATCCAGGAAGATAACACCGCCCTCAATCTTGCAGTCTCCATTGGAAAGACGGTTCATATGGTTATCGCGCATCTCCTCTTCCATACTGTCAACCTCTTCCTCCCAGCGGGCAGTCTGACGCACCTTCTGCATATCATGCGCCTGACGCGCCTCCACGGACGCCTCGACCGATTTAAGCGTTGCATCTGCAATCGTCCGCAGCTCTTCCAGCGCCAGATCCGAGAAATCAATATTCACATTCTCAATCCGCTTCTTAGCAAGCTCTGCCAGGTTTTCACAGTGGTCACCGACACGTTCAAGATCACCGATTGTATAATACATATTCTTGACGAGAAGATGCTGTTCATCATTCAAGGAGAGGTTGTTGATCTTTAAGAGATATTCGGTCAGCATTTTCTCCATGCGGTCGATCGTCTCTTCATTTTCAAATACCTGTTCACAAAAATTATCATCTGCATCTATTAAGGCTGCTGTCGCTATTTTTAAGTTGGCAACCGCTACCTTGCCCATGTTGACAACCTCGTTGCACGCCGTCTCAATCGCAAAGGACGGAGTTTCGAGGATACGGTCGTCTAAGTGACGGATCATCTCGGTCTCGACACTGTTTGCCGACCACTCTTTCTCCGTCTCCTTCGGTTTCGGAACAATCACATCCGATGCCTTTACCAGGAAACCGGCAAACGGAAACATAATACAGGTGTTGACAACGTTAAATACCGTATGGAAAATCGAGATTCCCACACTGTCCGCACGCGTCATCGCAAGTTCCGGATTCATCATAAACACGATGTATAAAGCAACGCCAAATACAACTGCACCTGTCACGTTGAACAGAAGATGAATGACCGCCGCACGCTTTGCCGTACGGGTCGTACCGATACAGGATAACAGTGCGGTCGCACAGGTACCAATATTCTGTCCCAATGTGATAAAAACTGCCGACTGCCAGTTTACCATGCCGTTGATCGCCAGCATCTGTAAAATACCGACGGACGCGGAACTACTCTGGATGATTGCGGTAACTGCCAGACCGACTAAAACACCTAAAAGCGGATTCTGTCCCAGTACCCGGAAGGACTCGGAGAAGATCGGCGCATCCCGGTACGGCTCAATCGAACCGGACATGAAAGAAAGACCGATAAACAGGAGTGCGAAACCGATCAGGACTTCGGCACCCTCTTTTTTCTTGTGGCTCTTCGCAAACATCGTGATGAATGCGCCGATACCGAAGAGAACCGGTGCAAAGAACTCTGGCTTTAACACCTCGCCCCACTCACTCATCGACACAATCCAGCTCGTCACAGTCGTACCAATGTTGGCACCCATGATGATGCCGGTCGCCTGCAGAAGATTGATAATTCCGGCATTTACGAAACCAACGACCATAACCGTCGTCGCGGAACTACTCTGAATGATCGCGGTAACGCCCGCGCCCACCAGCACGCCCAGCAAGCGGTTCGAAGTCAGGATCTCAAGCACACGTTGTAAACGGTTGCCCGCAAACTTCTGCAGACCATCCGCCATCGACTCCATTCCATACAGGAACATTCCCAGTCCTCCAATGAACTGAAAGAGTGTTCCCAAAGTACTAATAGACATACATATTCTCCCATCATCTTTTGATCTTTACACATAGTATGTCTTCACTATATCAAATAAATGTAAAAATAACCAGCAGGAAATGTAAAATCTGTGTAAAATCTGATATTCGCAACACTGTACTGCCTGAATGAGAGGATGGTTACAGGACAGCCCGGTACCAATCCTATAGTGCCGGGTTGCGAAAGCCATCTTCCACAAACCGCCCGCTCGCAAACATCGCCTGAACAGCAGCCCGGTAGTCAGACAGCTTCTGTGCCTTCTTAATCCTCTTCAATTCTTTTTCACATCCCGGAAAATGGCACTGGAAATAGTACCAGAGTTCCTTCATTTTAAACAAAGTATTCCGGTCGCCGGACATGATTTCTGCATAACCGGTCAGGAGGCGATCGTGGAACTGCTGGAAGGATTGGAGATGAGTCGAGGATGGCAGATTCCGCACCTCTCCAAAAATCCACGGACTTGCAACCGCCCCACGCCCAAACATCAACGCGGCTAATTTCGTTTTTTTCCGCATTTCGCCTTTGTCAGACGATTCATCTTGTCCTACAATTTCTTCCATGAGCGCAGACGCATCCGCCGCCGAAAAAAGATTTCCATTATAGCTGACCGGGCAGCGGCTCTGCTCCAGCGCATACGCAAATGATTCCATCCGTATTTTCCCCTTATAATAGTCCTCGCGCACTCTCGGATGCACAATCAGTTCTTCCAGCGGATAGTGATTATAGATAGCAAGCAGGCGTGGAAATTCAGACGCTTCTTTCATGCCGATCCGGGTTTTGATCGACAAACGCACCGGCTTTCCATCCGACGCGTGGATTTTTTCCAATCCGTTGCAGACTTCCTCCAGAAACAAGCTCAAATCTTCCGGCTCGGCTAAAAATCCCGCGCCCTTTTTCTTCGTAACCACCGTTCCCGACGGACAGCCCAGGTTCAGATTAACCGTCCTATATCCATACTCCGCCAGTTCCTCGCAAACCCACAGAAAATCTTCCGCCGAATGCGTCAGAATCTGCGGGATCAGGCATAATCCCTGATTATGCTCTGGAAGAATATCGTTCCTCTCCCTGGATGTCAGCTTATGACTGGAACCTGGTGCAATGAACGGACTGTAATACCGGTCAACGCCCCCATAAATGACTGCATGCGCCTGCCGGAATACGTATCCCGTGATTCCCTCCATTGGTGCAAAATCTAATTTTACACTCCTTGCATCGTTCGCGCTTATACGATTCGCGCCCACTTTTAATGCCTCTGGCTGAATCATTTTCTTCACGCTTCATTTCCTCCCAGTGATATGATATAGATCGGATTCTGCCCTTTCATCAAATGACTGGAACCAATCTTCTCCGCTTTTGCAATCTGCATGGACAGAATCTCCGCCTCTATCCCGCGCTCTTTCAGGTAACTCATAAGCACTGTCAGAGACTCCAGCGCAATCAGGTTGATCACAATCCGGATATCTGGGTTCAAGCGGAACAATTCATCCAGAATCTCGCGCATCTGTCCGGTTGTTCCCCCGATAAATGCCCGATCCGGTCGGTGAACACTTACCTGTGCAAATGTCTCCGGCGCCTTTCCCGGCACGATCGTGACCGCTTCTGTTCTGGCTTTCTCACAATTTGCCCGGATCAGTTCAACCGCCTCTTCCTTATATTCAAACGCACACACATGAATCCCCGGACAGCTTACCGCCGCTTCCACACTGACAGAACCCGTTCCCGCGCCAATGTCCCAGAACTCACAGTCCTCATACAATTCCAGCTTGGACAATGACACGGTCCGCACCTCACTCTTCGTCATCGGGACCTTGCCCCGGATAAACCATTCATCTCGCATTTGCTACTCCCCATTTTCTAGATTCTCATATAAATTCACCCAATTGATATATTTTTTCTGACTCCCTTTGGCACATACATCCAGCCATTTTCGCAAAAAATCTGGACAGGATGCATAATAGAGATGCGGAAATCCGCCAATCTGTCCTCCCTTTTCATGGATGCAGCGCCAGCTTCGGTTTCCGGTCGGTTTGACTGCCTCCCAGTCGGTGCCCGGATCTTCGCTCTCCCAGTAATGGAACTCATGCCCGTGAATTTCCTGACCGGATGAGGTCAGCAGACGCACATAGCCAAACCGGCGCAGGCGGTTCGTCCGGTAAGCGTCAAATGGATAAACGCCAGCCATTTCCCAGTGTTTTCCATCGCTTCCTTCAAGAGTACGGTGTAAATATAAAAATCCACCGCATTCCGCCAGAAACGGCATTCCCGCCGCAATCGACCGCCGGATACTCTCACGCATCGCCGCGTTCTTTGCCAGCTCCCGTGCATAATTCTCCGGATAACCGCCGCCAAATAAAAGCCCATCCACTCTGTCCGGGATTTTTTTATCCCTCAGTGGACTGAAATAAACCAGCTCCGCCCCCATCTGTTCCAGAAGGCGGAAATTTTCCTGATAGTAGAAGCAGAATGCCTCGTCACGGGCAACACCGATGCGGACGCGCGAGGTGACTTTTTGCTCTTGACATGCTGGGAATTTCGCTATACTTTCCGCCTCCATTGATTCGTTTTCTGCTTTTTCTTTCTCTTTGTTTTCTATCCTCAATGGAAGCATCCCTGCCACTTCCAGCACCCGCTCCACCGCGATCGACTTTTCCATCTGATCTGCCAATCGCCCGATCCGTTCGCGCAGCCGATCGATCTCGCCCGGCAGAAAAAGTCCCAGATGGCGGCTTTCCATGCGGTATTCCTCGGATTCTGGCAGATAACCAAGCACCGGAAGCCCCGACGCCTCTTCCACGGCTGCCGCCAGCCGCTCATAATACATCGAAGAAACCCTGTTCAAAATCACTCCGACAATATGGCTTTTTTTCCGGAAATGCAAAAATCCAGATGCCATTGCTGCCGCCGACAACGATGCGCCCTTACAGTCCAGCACCAGAATCGCCGGCGTGTCTGTGATCTCTGCAATCTCCCAGCTGCTGGCGGACGTTTCTGTTCCGCCCAAGCCGTCATAATAGCCCATGACACCCTCTAAAACTGCGATTCCCGCCTGTTCTTCCCGCACTGCATCCACCAAAACCTCCCGCACGCCTTCCGCCGGCAGAAAAAAGCTATCGAGATTTCGCCCGGGAATGCCGAGCACATAGCGGTGAAACATTGGATCGATATAGTCCGGTCCACATTTGCACGCGATCGGATTCAGACCGCGGCGGCGAAGGATTTCAAGCAGTCCGCAGGTCAAAAGAGTTTTTCCACTGCCGCTTTTTGGGGCGGCAAGCATGATACGTGGACATGCTCTGACAGAAGCCTCATGTGGCAAAAGTTTATCTGCATCATTTTTATATGATTCTGTTACTCGAACATCGGATGGCATTTTTTCTGACACCATTTTCTGTTCATATATCAACTTCTCTACATTTTTTGTTTCTGTATTGTTACCATCTGTAATCTTTTCCTCTTCGTTCTGCCCACGCTTTATTTCATCCGTGACTTCCAGCAGTATCAAGCTCAAATCCGCAAATTCCAATTTTTTCATTTCTTCCGCGGTTCCGCTCCGGATCTGCTCTTCCGGGTACGATAAGTTTTCACCAACCGTCACCTGTACATTTCCATATCCCGCCTGTGTCAGATGTTCACAAAACTGTCCAGCTCCATTTTTGCCGCCCATGAGGATAAACGCACGCTTAGCCGGTTCTTCTGGATCACACAGACGTTTCATCACCCGATCGACAGACAATTCTCTTCCATGTGCGGAATAAATCGTCGCATCTTCCCAGTGCGTCCCCAGGCGTGCCGCCAGATAACTGACACAGGATGTACCCGGATAGACGGTAAATGGATAACCAGCTTCCCGCAGCCGCTCTGCCATCCTGGATGCCCCGCTGAAAAAGCCGGTATCACCCGAATACAGGATGACCGCCTGCTTCCATTCCGGGTGCTTCGATACAATCTGTATCACATCGTCAGGAAGATATGCTTTATAGCACTTCGTTTCTTTTTCCACCGCAGCCGCTGATTCCTGTCTGTTTTCAGCTTTTCCTTCCTTGCTAATCAACAAATCATTCTGCAGCGCTCTCTCCGCGGATTCCAGCATACGCCCCGCGCCAATCAAGGCGTCACTCTCTCGAATTGCCCGAAGGACTTCCCCTGTCATCTGGGACGGCTGTCCCATGCCAATTCCCGCCAGAATCAAATGTGTTTTTAACTCTCCAACCTTCCCCTCATCCGCCTTCTTCAGCACCTCCATCGCCTCTTCCAGCGAAATACCATCCTCCTCCGGTCTGCGGATCACAACCACTCTGGTTCCATTTTCACGCGCCGCTTCCACCTTTTCCTGAAATCCGCCCGCACGCCCGGAATCTTTCGTCAATAGCCACTCCGCTTTTGTCTGCCGGAGAAATAGCGTATTCATTTCGGTGGAAAAAGGTCCCTGCATCGCAATCAGATGGCTGCCAGTTATCCCCAATTTTTCACATTTCTTCAAAACATTCGAAGTTGGAAGCACTCTCGCATACACCCGTTTTTGATAATCTGGTATCTGGCACAGGGCTTCCAGTTCTTTGCTGCCGGTTGTGGCAAAAATCACGCCGGAAACAGAAGAAAGAAAGGACACTGCCTCCTGAATGGAATCAACCTCGACCCAATCACGTGCTTTGTTTTGTTCGCCCTCTGCGCGCAGGCACCGTTCCAGGCGGACACCGGTCCGTCCGCACGCTTCCTGGATTTCTTCTGAAACAAGTCTGGCATGCGGATGTGTTGCATCGATCACAAGACGAATCCCCTGGTTTCGGATAAATTCTTCCATCTGGTAACGATCCATCCGTCCACGTAAGACTTTTATCACTGAGGATGTCTGAACCGTTTTCAAGTTTTTCTTTGCAAAGCAAGTATTGCGGTTCGAATCTGGATTCCCTGCATTCCCAGACTCCATCAGTTCCTCCTGCAAAAGCTCCTCTCCATACTCCGAAGCCACGCTGACCCACGCCTCAATCTTTTCCCGGCTGCAATATTCCGCCAGCAGGCGCCCTTCTGTCGTTCCTCCAAATATCCATATTTTACACATCGCGGTATCCCCTCGGTGTCACCAGACATCCATTTAACATCTGCGTTTCCTTATTTCCAATAAATACGGTCGTAAACATATCCACCGGCGTCTTTTCCAGTTCTGCCAGTGTCAAAAGGTGCACCGCCTCGCCCTCGCGGCCAATATTCTGTACATATCCGCAGGCAGTCTCACCACTTTTATACTCTAAAAGAATCCGGCAGGCACGCTCCAGATAATCGTGGCGTTTCCGGCTGGATGGATTGTAGAGGCAGATAATAAAATCCGCTTCCGCCGCTGCACGCAGCCTTTTTTCGATCACTTCCATCGGCGTCAGAAGGTCACTCAGGCTGATCACCGCAAAATCATGTCCCAACGGTGCACCGAGAATGGCTCCGCCTCCCAGCGCTGCCGTCACTCCTGGAATTACTTCCACGTTCACATCCGGGTATGCCTCTGCCATCTGCAGCACCAGCCCCGCCATGCCATAGACGCCGCTGTCCCCACTGCAGATCATTGCTGTTTTCCGACCATCCTGCGCCGCTTTTAATGCCATCTCACAGCGTTCTTTTTCCTGGCGCATCGGCGTTGTCAGAAATTCCGCCTGTGGATAAAATTCTTTTACCAGGTCCACGTATACCGTATAACCGATGATCACCTGGCTTTCCCGCAAAATGCGGTCTGCCCGGACCGTCATCTGTTCTCTCGCCCCCGGTCCAATTCCAATCACGTATAATTTTTTTTCTTCCACTGCTGCCTCCTTACTTGCTCCGATGCCGGAACCGCTACTGCTGCCGTCACACCGTTAAATGCCATTTTCTGTACTCTCAGATCGATCGCAGGCAGATTTTTCTCATCCATCTCCCGTTCCCGGTAAATCCGGCGCACCCCCATGACGGCTGCACGCTCACAAACATTTCCTACCCCTACTGTCTTCCGCACAAACAGCGATTCTGCAAACTTCGTACCGGCACTCTCCAGCTCTTCCGGGGTAAAACTCCACAGTTCCACATCCCACTCCTTCGCAAGCGCCAGAAATGCCATCTCATTTTTCTTCCGATCCACCGTTGCAATCGCCCGCACCGCACTTTTATCAATCATCGCCCGAGAAAGTGCCACTCTTGCCATCTCCCGGACAGCATTCAGGGACGAATCCCGGCGGCATCCCATTCCAAGAACAACCGTTCGCGGATACAGGCGCAGAAGTTCCGGCGTACCTGATTCATTTTCCGGCTCATAACTTTGCTCTTTCCTCTGCTCACTTTTCTGCCCAAGCGATCCTATATCGGATTTTCCGACAGACATATCTATCTCAGCCGCCTTCGCCGAATCGCCGGTTTCCACTGCCACTACCGCCGCTGCTTTGGCTGCATCCCGCTGTTCCTTCTTCTCCTGCAGCCCAATCACCATATCCCGGCGCACCAGAGACGCTGGGGCATTTTTCGGGCATCCGCCCTGTTTCAGCGTCACATAGATGTTTTCCTTCTGCCATACGCCCGGAGTAATCTCTGCCGGAACGATTCCATCTACTGGATAATCACTGAAAAAGCCAATTTTTTCACCTCGCAGCTCCGCCGCAGAGATTTGTTTCGCCAGTTCCCGGTCACTGATCACCAGCTCATTTTCCGCTGCAAATACATCAACTGCAAATGCCTGCCGCAGATCCGTTGCCGTCGTAATTACCGGTTCTGCCCCCAGAATCTGCGCCGCTGCCTCTGCCAGTTCATTGCATCCGCCCACATGTCCAGACAAAATCGGGATCGCATAACGCCCCTGCTCATCGATCACCAGCACCGCCGGATCTTTCAGCTTATCCTGCACCCACGGCGCAATCAAACGGACTGCAATCCCCGCCGCCCCGACAAACAAAATTGCTTCCTTCTCCTGAAATGCTTCCTTGACCACCTGTTTCAGCGGTTTCGAATGTTCGGATCCTGTATAATCTAAAAAGTCAAACGCCTCTTCCATCTGCTTGCTTAATTTCTCCAGCAGGCGCGTCGCCGTCTCTTTTCCCTGTGCAGTAAAGCAAATGCAGATACCGTTCCTGACCCGAAGTTTCAACTGCTCCATTTATAACAATCCCTTTCTATTACTCATATACAAAACCATCCGTCCCCTGACGGAATTCAGTTGTGAATTCTGGCGCATATAAACGTGAGCGCTCGTATCCCGCCTGGGCAGTCACATCCCCGACGATAATCAGAGCTGTTTTTTTGATATTTTCCCGCTCTGCCGCCTCTGCAAGCGTGGCAACCGTGCAGACAACCCGCTTTTCATCCGGCCAGGTCGCTTTGTACACGATCGCCGCTGGCGTGTCCGCCTCATATCCGCCCTTTATCAGCTCTTCCGAAAGCTTCTTCAGCATTCCCGTGCTTAAAAATATAACCATAGTCGCATGATGCGCTGCAAACGACGCGATGCTCTCCCGCTCCGGCACCGGCGTCCTCCCCGCCATCCGGGTGATAATCACGCTCTGCGAAACGCCCGGCAAGGTATATTCCAGATTCAATGCAGATGCCGCGCCGCAGAAAGAGCTGACGCCCGGGCATACCTTATAAGAGATATTTAACTTGTCCAGCTCGTCCATCTGTTCCCGGATCGCACCATACACGCAGGGGTCGCCCGTGTGAAGCCGCACCGTTATCTTACCCGTCGATTCCGCTTCTTGGATCTTTTCGACTACTTCTTCCAGCGTCATTTTCGCACTGTCATAGACAACGGCTGATTCTTTTTTATAATCCAAAAGCTCTGGATTGACCAGAGAACCTGCGTAAATAATCTGGTCTGCCTGATTCAAAAGGCGTGCTCCCCGCACTGTGATTAAATCTGGCGCTCCCGAACCTGCTCCGACGAAATATACCATATATGTGATTTCTCCTTTTTTATTTAATATTCGAATCTCAACTTTTCGTAATTTATGATTCTTCTATCTATCATTACTTCCATGCCCCTCTCCATCTCCAGCAGCTCCCGCACATACGCATCCGCCCCAGCTGTCCGCGCCATCAGTCCATAATTGCTCGAAAATAGCATTACCTCCGTCTGAACGCCGCTCTCTTCTTCCAATACCGCTTTGACCTGATTCGCTACCTGCTCCATGACCTGTTTCAGATATCCATGTTCATATAGGAAATCTGCCGCTTCCTCAGTCGTATTCATCGGCAGCAGGGCATCTGCCTCCGGAAATCCAACGGTCCGCGCGCATGCAGACAAAATCTCCATCCGTCTGTCACCATACCGGGAATGTGTATTCATCACACCACCTGCCACTTTGACCAGTTTTCCAACATGCCCTGCCAAAAGCGCCTGGTGAATTCCTTCCTGTGAAAGCATTTTAAAGCTGGTCCCGATAAAATTACTGCACTTGATGAAATTTTCCATCGAAAGCCCGGTTTCTTCTTTTAAAAATCGTTCTCCATAATTGCCTGGCGCCACTGCCAGCAGCGAAACATCCTCCTGGGCGTGCACCCGGATATCCAGCCGGATCGTCTCAACCAATGCCGCCTCACTCATCGGGTTCACAATCCCAGTTGTTCCAAGCACCGAGATACCACCGATGATCCCCAGATGCGGGTTAAACGTTTTCTCCGCCAGCTCCCGCCCGGAAGGGATAGAAATCTCAATCCGCAAAGGTAACTCCGGCATGCCCGCCTCCCGGCGTGCCAGAGCCGCCTCCCGGAAAATAGCCGTCCGCGGTACCGGGTTGATCGCGTAATGCCCCACCGGACACGAAAGACCGTCCCGCGTCACCATGCCGATGCCCTCGCCGCCGGTTACCTCAATTCCCGGATACGCCGGGTCTGTGTAACCGCTTTCAGTTATGCTATCATGACAAGCCAGGACGGCCCGTGCACAAACCAATGTCCCATTCGTCACATCCGGATCGTCACCGGAGTCCTTCTGTACACCGCATACTGCGCTATCTTCCTCCCGCTCTGCCCGGACAATCGGCAGAATCGCCCGGACGCCGGAAGGTGTCACTGTCTCTGCCGCCGCAGGTGCTTCCCCTGTGCAGAGAAACAACACCGCCGCCCGCGTACACGCCGCCGCGCAGGTTCCGGTCGTAAATCCGGTTCGAAGTTCCTTTTTTTCATCTGTCTGTTTCTTTTCCGTCTCCATCTGCCTCCCTGTATGCCATTTTCTGCCTGAAGATTCTTCTGTCCATTATAGGAGATTTACACCCGACTTTCAACTTATTACTATTTATCTTTATTTAAAATTCCAGTAACAATCCCTCATTTTCCCCTTGCACTTTCCTCAACTGTGCGGTACAATACGGAATATAAATAAGTAGATTTAATTACATATTCAAGAAATAGTTATTATAAACGTGCAAGGACAGCTAACATGTAAATATAAAAAACCGGAAAGATCTTCTCTTTCCGGCATTTTAAGTCTCACACACTTTAAAACAATACAGTTTTAAACAACAACGTGAAACATTATTTGGTACGGACAACCAGATGGGCATTGACATACTCCCAGGAGTATGTGCCCGCTTTGCCGCCATCCTCAATGAAAAATGGAGTTACCATCTTGTAGCCTTCATCCATCATCATGGTTGCAGCTTCCAGACATGATTCCTCTTCGTTTTCAAAATCAACATTAATGCATGGATTCTCTTCCATGGAAGGATTGTCCTCATTCGGATCTAAATGTGCAATTGCGTACTGCATATGAATTCTCCTTTTCCTTATGATACTGAGAGTCTGAAAACTCCCTGCCACTCATTATAACTATCTTTCAATCAATCGTCAAGCACCTGCGGGCGCACCTTTACTATATAAAATTTTGGGGTGAAAACATGAATACAATTATCAATTTAATCGAAAAAACCTACTATTTCCTCTGGGGTGACTGGATTCATCTGCCGCTTCCTGGCGGAACAACCATCAACCTGCCGCTTCTGGTTCTTCTGCTCGTCCCGACCGGTATCTTCTGTACTATCCGGACGCGGTTCCTGCAGATCCGAATGCTTCCGGATATGCTGCGCGCGCTGCTGGAAAAGGCCGAAACCGGACACAAAGGTGGCTCTCTCTCCGCACTCCAGGCACTGATCGTGTCAACTGCGACCCGCGTCGGTATGGGAAATCTTGTCGGTATCGTTGCCGCTCTCTCCGCCGGAGGCGCCGGTGCGTTGTTCTGGATGTGGGTAACCGCGCTGCTCGGTTCGGCAACCGCTTTCATCGAGGCGACCTTAGCCCAGCTTCACAAACAGCCGGATCCGCTCTACGGCGGTTACCGCGGCGGTCCTGCTTACTACATTCACGACTGGATCAACAGCAAACGCCAGAAACAGGGCACGCCGGTTTCGAAGAAAAATCTTCTCTCCGTACTGTTTGCGCTCTCCGGTCTGATCTGCTGGTGCGGTATCAGCCAGGTCATCAGTAATTCCGTGACCTCTTCTTTTAAGAATGCATTCGGCATCCCGCCGATCTACTCATGCTTGTTTTTAGTTCTCCTTGCGGCAGTCATCGTTCTTCGGAAAAATGCCTCCGTCAGGGTTCTGGATCTGCTGGTTCCGATCATGGCAGGCATTTACATTATCCTGACCCTGTTTTTAATTATCGTGAACTTCCGCCAGCTTCCAGGCGTTTTTGCCCGCGTTTTTGAGGAAGCACTCGGTCTGCGCCAGGCAATCGCAGGCGGCTTCGGCGCCGTATTGATGAACGGTGTCAAACGGGGACTTTTCTCCAATGAAGCAGGAAGCGGTTCCGCCCCGTGTGCGGCAGCGACGGCAGAAACCTCCCATCCTGCCAAAGTCGGACTGATGCAGGCGATGGGCGTTTTCATCGACACGCTTCTCTGCACCTGTACAGCCATGATCATGCTGCTGGTCCCGGCTGATAAAATCTCCGGTCTGGAGGGCATGGATCTGCTGCAGGCGGCAATGAGCTGGCATTTCGGGGAATTAGGCGTCATTTTCATAGCCGTAATCCTGTGGCTGTTCAGTTTCACTACCTTCATCGGCATCCTCTTCTACGCCCGCTCCAATGTGAGCTACCTCTTCGGAGACACCTGGGCCGCCCAGACGGCGTACAAGATTCTCGCCCTGATCATGATGTTTGTCGGCGGACTGACCGCCTACACCTTTGTCTGGGATCTCGGTGATGTCGGTGTCGGTCTGATGACCGTCTTCAACCTGATCGCGCTGATTCCGATGTCGAAAGAAGCGCTTGTAAGCCTGCGGGATTATGAGGCAAAATATAAGAAATCATAGCCACTTTATTTCGAAATAAAAAGGGCGTGTGAAAAAAAGAGAGGTTTTTTACACGCCCTTTTTCATTAATGATGGAACAGACGGATTCCCGTAAATGCCATTACAATGCCATATTTATTGCAAACCTCGATTACATTGTCATCACGAACCGATCCGCCCGGCTGTGCGATGTACTGAACGCCGCTCTTGTGCGCGCGCTCAATGTTGTCGCCAAATGGGAAGAATGCATCAGAACCAATGGTTACACCCTTCATGCCGTCCAGCCATGCGCGTTTTTCCTCACGGGTAAATACCGGCGGTTTTACCTTGAAAATTTTCTGCCATGCGCCCTCTTCCAGCACATCCATATATTCTTCTCCGATATAAACATCGATCGCATTGTCGCGGTCTGCACGCTTGATTCCATCCACAAACTGAAGATTTAACACCTGCGGAGATTGGCGCAGATACCAGTTGTCGGCTTTCTGACCTGCCAGACGGGTACAATGTACACGGGACTGCTGACCTGCGCCGATACCGATCGCCTGTCCGTCCTTCACGTAGCAGACAGAGTTGGACTGTGTATATTTCAGGGTAATCAAAGATACGATCATGTCGATCTTCGCGTTATCCGGCAGCTCTTTATTCTCAGTCACGATATTCTCCAGCAGCTCACGGTTGATTGCCAGATTATTTCTACCCTGCTCAAAGGTCACGCCAAATACCTGTTTGCGCTCCACCGGAGCTGGTACATAATCCGGATCGATTTCAATGACATTGTACTTGCCATTTTTCTTTGATTCCAGAATCTCCAGAGCCTCCTTGGTATATCCCGGAGCAATCACGCCATCCGATACTTCTCTCTTGATGATGCGCGCCGTATCTGCATCGCAGACATCCGACAGAGAAATAAAATCGCCGAAGGAAGACATGCGGTCTGCACCTCGTGCTCTGGCATATGCACACGCAAGCGGAGATAAGTCTCCCATATCATCGACCCAGTAAATCTTACGCATCGTCTCGTCTAACGGAAGTCCTACCGCTGCACCTGCCGGCGAAACATGTTTAAAAGAAGTTGCCGCCGGAAGCCCGGTTGCCTCTTTCAGTTCTCTTACCAGCTGCCAGCCATTGAACGCATCCAGGAAATTGATATATCCCGGTTTGCCGCAAAGTACCTTGATTGGAAGCTCACTGCCGTCCGCCATAAAAATGCGGGACGGTTTCTGGTTCGGGTTGCATCCATATTTTAACTCAAGTTCGTTCATCTTCATTCCTCCTGTATACCCATTTAAACGCATGATTCAAATGCTGTTTCAAGTCGAACGTCCGTGAGACTTGGCGCGTGATTCCGGTCAGCGAAGCTGACATATTCTTTACAGAATCACTGCGCATCCTCGCGGAGCGTTTATCTCAGTCGGAGAATGGACTCCCACTGAGACAAATTTGCTATTACTCACCACCTGAAGAGGTGGGAGTCTTCTCGACTGAGATAAACAATTTTGTCTCTGACCTGTTTTCATTTTCAGACGGTTTTTGACTTTTTTTAACTATTTTCCAGTCTGTTCCTACTTATTTTTATTAATGATCTTCGTCTGTGTCTCTCTGGTCGCAATATCAATATAGCGCACAAACAGAGATACCTTATTATCCGGGTTCAGATTCTCCCAGAGTGTCGCTGCAAACTCATCCAGGCTGTCCGGAATCTCGATCTTTTTCGGCTCACCCTCGAAGCTCGGAAGCGGATTGCCGTCGTGCATATAGGTGTGGATGAAATGTCCCTCGCCTGCAACCGGCTTCTCATACGCATATGTATAACGATGGCAGGAATCCGGATTGCCGTCGTTGGATTTCAGAATCGACAGCGCATAGTTGTAACCGCCATCCTCGATATGCAGGATACCGGAAATACGAGGTGTGTAGTTCGGCGCATCCGGCTCAAACTCGCGGCTTCTGAGGGACTGCTCAAAGGTCATCTGGCGATCCATTCCCTCATAAATCGTATCAGTCTGATCGCCGTTGGTCACGATCGTTTTATTTCCCAGCACACGGACCGGTGCATAGATAATCAGACTCGGATCTTCCAGCTTCGCCGGATCAAATGCCTGTGTGCGGATGCCCTCACCTTCTTCTACAAACACACGGTTGCGGCTGTTCTCGCTTCTTCCCATGATAAAGTATGCCGTAACCGCCTTCTTTCCGTCCGGCGTCCGTCCAATGATAATTCCGCGTCCCGGATAAGAATTGTTTTTCAGTTCCTCTGCTATCGATACAGTCTTCATAATGGCAAAGCTTCCTCCTTCATTGTTGTGCAATAATTCACTACTTTATATTTTACCACATTCTATTCTCATTTCCAGTTAGATTTATTGATTTGTTTTCAGAAGTATTGCTTATATATAATACTGGTATTATTTTTTATTCTAATAAACATATAAAAGCACCTGCATTCTTTTACAAATGCTCTGCACTACTTCATGACAAACCGCTCTTTTACCGAGTTACTGTTCACGCATACGTGCCCAGTAACGGAATTTGCCGTGGCTTCGCATTTAAATACGGCAAATTCCTGCTGCCACCACGTTTTCTTACGGCACTTTCAGTTCCAAAAGTGCCTACCCCGGAACAGTAACTTTACCGATGCTTTTTAACAAAATACATCATAAAACAGACTGTTCAATCTGTACAATTCGGTGTATAATTAAAGAAAATATGCCATCAGGGCGATACATTTCACATATGTATACAGATTTTGGGAAATGACGGCATGAAGATAGCACAAAATTAGCAAGCGGTCTGCGCTATGCACCGTTACGAAAAAACGTTCATCATCAAAATTCAAGAAAAGGCAGGTTATGAATATGAAAAATGTAACAATTCTCGATCACCCGTTGATTCAGCACAAGATCTCGCTCCTCCGCAACAAGAACACCGGAACCAACGAATTCCGTTCCCTGACCGATGAGATTGCGATGCTGATGGGCTATGAAGCACTTCGCGATCTTCCGCTGGAAGATCAGGAAGTAGAAACTCCGATCGAAACCTGCAGCACTCCGATGCTGGCTGGTAAAAAACTTGCCGTTGTCCCGATTTTACGTGCCGGTCTCGGTATGGTAAATGGTATTCTGGCACTCGTTCCGTCCGCAAAGGTTGGTCACATCGGACTCTACCGCGACGAGACAACCCATGAGCCGCACGAATACTACTGCAAGCTGCCAACCCCGATCGAACTGCGTACCATCGTTGTCACCGACCCGATGCTGGCAACCGGCGGTTCCGCAGTGGAGGCAATCGACTTTATCAAAGCACGCGGCGGAAAGAACATCAAATTCATGGCAATCATCGCTGCTCCGGAAGGATTAAAGAGACTGCATGAGGCACATCCGGATGTCCAGATCTATGTCGGTCATGTCGATCGCTGCCTGAATGAAAACGCTTACATCTGCCCAGGTCTGGGGGATGCAGGGGATCGGATTTTTGGTACGAAATAAATCAGAGTTGCCAACCTTCTCGGCATATCAGCAGACGACCTTCTCGTAGACAGTCTGACACACTCGGCTTCCACTGCCGATTCCGAGATTCACCGTCTGCTTTTGGACTGCAACACACTTGAGCAGGAGATTCTCACCCGAATGGTAAAGGAACTGAAAGCGATTTTATACGGATTGGGAGTATGATTTTGTAACCCGTTGACCACATAACACAAAAACCCGCATAAGCCACAACTGCACTTCGGAGCATGCCGGGGTGCTGTCTGTGGTTCATGCGGGATGAGGCAAAAAAAGAAGCCCACCAGCGTACTATGTAGGATTTACACGGTACGCCAGTGGGCAAATCTTTATTTTAACAGATCTGATAAACTATATTCACCTTTAGGAATATCTTCTCTTGTAAAAATCAAAAGATTATTATCCACTAGAACATCAATAATTGCAGCTTCTGCTGATCCTTCACATACACACGCTATATATGGTGCTAACTTCATCCTACCGCCCCCTTATTTAATTGAAGCGGCCAGATTTTTCTTCAAACGCATATATGCTTCATACGCTGGAGTTGTTCCTTCCAGAAATCCGCTTTGATATGCATCGCTCTTCTTAATGTCATTGCGCTTTAGAATATAGCTCAAGTTTTCCACTGTAATGCCATTTCGATTTCTTACGATACAAATTCCATCATTTCGGTCATATTCATCCAGCAGTTCCGGATAATGCGTTGTAAAAATCAGCGTTCCACCTCTCTTGTTAAGTCGGCTATCCATGAAGAAACGCATCAGAGTCGTTACAATTTCTTTATTAAAATGATTTTCAATTTCATCTACCAGAAGGTATCCTCCAGATTGAAGAACCTCTTTCACCATCGAAAATGTAATAATGCCCTTAATTGTACCAGAAGACAAATACTGCTCAAGATCTACCGCATTATTCAAGATAATCTCATCTTCATCTCTAAATTTCAGATGAATAAATGTTTTTCCTTCCGCCTGCTCAAAACATAGCTTCTCGATAGTCGGGTCAAGAAAAGTAATTACTTCCAGCGGAATATCTTCTGTAAAAGGCAAAACATTCACATTCGTATATGAAAGAAGGCTAAACACCTCAACGGTGTCATTTACCTTTTTATTATGAGCGATAATAAAGCTGACATCATCTGAAAGGTAAGCTTCATTACTATTACGTGTGTCAACAGGCTCTATTCCATCGAAATCCGTCAAATATTTTTTCGACTTAACGCCTGCAACCGGCTTTTCCCATAGTCTTTCAGACAAGATTGAATACACATACTCGCCTGTCTTTGCCTTTTTCGCTGTAATCACGGTTTCAAGACAGCAGATATATTTGCGCTTATCATAAAAGTATGTGCGAATCGCAGCTTTCTCTGACCCTCCAAGAATGGTTTTTGCCTCCACATGATTGATTGGCTCATTCTTTATAATGTTCAGTGCTAAATTTATGACTTTCAGCACAGAGGTTTTGCCAGAAGCATTGATTCCAATAAACGCACATGCAGAATGAAGGTAATAGTTGTCAATCAGATTATACAGATTATTCCTGTCATCTTCACTCACACGCTGCTGAGTGTAAAAGCAAATATCCATGTCTTCCTTAAACAACGGAAGCCCTTGTGCTGTAATACGAAGTATTTTCATGTACCACTCTCCCTTTCAAAAACGGATTTCGCGTTTTTATTTTCCATCAAGTTCATTATACCCTATTTCCTAGAAATTATCAACGCATTTCTCGTTTTTATTTTCTGTATTTCAAACTCCGATACGCATCCAGCACGAACTCCAAAAACTGGGGACTCATCTGCTCCAACATGCTCTTTCCATCCACATTCCCCAACATGGTCACACCCGCTTTTGACAGGTCATCTTCTCTCTTCCCCAACTCCATGATGCTGTCTGCCACGGCCGCATCGATGAACGCCGCGAACTTTGCTCCGTCAACATTACTTTGTACCGGCATCGGTGCACTTGGCGAATAAAAATGAAATAGAGGAATTGCTCAGAATACAGGCAGAAGATAATAACTGACCAGCGCCCCACTGTGTATCACACACAGCGAGGGCTTTTTTGAACTCCAGGAGTTCATTTAATTTCCATTACAAACTATATACTTCCATCATAAGCCGTATCCCGACTTTCAGACCTTCCTCAAAAGCAGTCTTCTCCCATGCACAGCACACTGTTCCCTGCCGGTCCATAATCTTCTCCCAGAGGGGAATCTTATCTCCGACATAGTCATCTACGAGCCTATTCATACCTTCCAAGCCACGCAGCCACTCTTCCAGTTCCTTTTCCTTGACCTTTGCGGTTTTCCCGGAAACTGTGTTTTTCTCTACTGGATTATTCTCCGTGTAATGTTCGTAGATCAGATCAAGCAGATTCTCCACTGGCGGATAATACTCTGGTTCCGTTTTCCTCAAATACTCCTCCAGCATTTTCTTCAATTTTTCTATAATGCTACCGTCCTTCCCAACTAAGATTCACATCCTCAGTTACGGCACATATTACCGTAGACTTTTGCACATAGCAACCTAATTTTTGCGGTCTTTCAGATGACCCATCTTCTCCTTCGCATCACCCGGCACATCGATCAGTCCGAACCGATAGAACATCCCGTAGATGTAAGTCACGCCCCGGATATCGCCCAGAGCTTTGGGTCTCTCTACTACTTCATCTTTTATATTTCCAAGTGCCAGAAGCACCGAACTCCACGCCAGACTTTTACTCTTCTCCCGCCTGTCAATCCACAGCTCCTTCGTGTACTCGCCATTCCTGCCTTTTTTTATTTCGTAAGAGAATGGCAACCCGGCGTAGGTTTTGAATTTCACACCAGCATAAGCCACAACCACACCCCAGAAGTTTTCCTCTGTCGGATCAGCCCTCCACCGCTTCATCGCTCTGTATCTCCGCTGCCGCTCTGCTCCGACACTGATTTTCTCTTTTTCTGTACTTGGGAAGTACACACCTTTTTTATATGGCAGGTACGAGGTGACGGAGGCTATGGATAGGTCAAGAGCTGCTGCGGTTGAGAGTATGGAGGTTTTGTAGTCTTGTGTTTCATGGTATTCTTCAAAAGTGTCCTGTACCTTCTCCGCCAGATCCGATTCATACACACCGGCTGTGATGAGCAGCTTTCTTACTTTTATTGGGTTTAATCCCAGCTCATCGCCGATGGCCTGCAAGGACATCTCAGAATTATAAAGTGCCACAGCACTTTCCATCTGCTCTTTCAGATTTTTCCCAGCATCGTACTCCGGCTTCAGCTTCTTCCGGCCACCGCCGGGTTTTCTTGTTTTCTTCATTTTACTCATGCAGCTCCAACGGCAATCCGTCCGGGTCATGGAAGAAAATCATCTTCTTACCGGTATAATCATCCACACGGATCGGCTCACATTCAATGCCTACCTCCGCCAGTTCCTTCACCGTCTGTTCCACGCTCTCCACGCAAAACGCAAGGTGACGCAAACCACAGGCTTCCGGGCGGTTCACTCGCTTCGGCGGGTTTTCCTCAGCGAAAATCTCCAGCTCCGTGTGTTCATTAACACGCAGATCCAGCTTCCAGTCCTTTCGCTCCGGGCGGTAGTTTTCTCTGACGACAGAGAATCCCAACTTGTTCACATAGAACTCCTTGGCTGCTTCGTAGTCAGATACGATGATTGCGATATGATGTATTTTAGATAAGTTCATTTTGTGTCACGCTCCATTTCTTTTATTTCCGTTACAAACTATATTTAGTTCCTCAAAATATACCGTGTGAACTTCTGGAGTTCAGTTTGTCCACACGGCGTAGGTTTTACTTCAGTTTTTCGAGGATCTCATCTGCGCTCACACCGCTGGCTAATAATTTCTTAACCACACTCTCGGCTTCAGCCTTCTTAGCTTCTTCAGCAGCCTTAGCATCTGCCTTTGCCTTCTTCGCTTCCAGCGTTGCCGCTTCTTTTTCGGCCTTCTTCAGAGCAGTCTTCTTCTCTTTCAGGTCAGCTTTCAAAGTGTCAATGTTTGCAGTGATGGATGCAATCTCAGCAGAGAGTGTTTCCTTTGCGGACTGCTTTTCTGCAATCTGCGTTGCAAAATCAGCAATCACAGTTTTGGGCTTATTCTTGCTACCTTTAGTTCTGGGCATGGTGATAACCTCTTTCCGTTTTAATGGTTTAAGTATAGCACTGTGTTGGGGTGAGGGCAATATAACTACTCGGCTATCGTTCATATTTCAAATTATGAAATCCTGAATCGGTCCAACCGGAGTTGCCATTGTTTTATCAAAAAGCACAATATCCTTTGCCCCCGTACAAACAGTACTTTTATACTTAATTCCTACATATCCCTTATTTAAAAAATACTGAGCCATACACTGAAAAGGCGCATACATCAAACTTTTATCGTCTGCATCAGCCAATGGAGTAAAAATCTGCTCAGATAGTAGCTTAAGATACGTATGCAACGCCCAAAAGCTTATTTCCGCTTTCATTTCATTAATTTCATTTTCAGTGGGAATAACTACTCGTCCTTTCTTCATGCTTCGCTCATAGCAACGCGAGAGGTAGACTTTTCCGCTATTTTCAAGCTGAGCATTTATATCCTCATACGTCATCTCGTCAGCCAAAGTTAAATCAATTATTTTTTCATCCTTGTTAGCAGAATTGATTTCAAATAAACAAATACCAAAGCGATTTCCTGTCGATGCACGACATTCCTTTATCGTACACTGCTCTGCCAAATTTTTGTCACTAGCCCATGCTAAATACAGCCATTCAATGCCAACAGGACTGAATCTGTTATCCTCATTAATAAATTCTGCTTTTGGCAAGAAGCGATCATATGATACTGTCTCCGGAGCTTTTAGTTTAGTACCTCTGGCCAGATATCCATCAGTTTGAAAAACATCCAATGAACGTTCCAACCTCACGCAACAATTGGCAAACAAATCATCAAACACTTTCAAAAATGTAGTCGTCAATGCTGAATCAACCTCATCATATTTAAATGTCTTATTTGCCAAAGCGACTCGAAATTCATTCCATGTATTTTTTATTGTAGCTTCACTTTTCTTAATATCTCCAAAATCAAATAACGGAAGACTCATAATATTTTGATACGACATTTCGCAGTATTTCCAATCTTATAATTTAATGCCAGTCAATCATTCTGAAATTCGAATCAGTTTTTCTCGCCTTTCTTGATAAGTCTGGCTACCGGAGTAAGGTCTGTAAATGCACTGTCGATAATATTTCCACACACAGGGCACTCTATATCTTCATGTTCGCGGTTTCCTTCCCATATAGATTTATCATCATATTCCGAAATGGAACCACATCTATCACAAGTCACTCGATGAATCATCGTCAGATCTCCTTTACTTTTTTATCTTTTTCACATCTTCGCCGATCATAATTGATCGTTGCCTACTGCTCACCGCGTAGAGGTGTGTGAAGATTTGAGCAGCGTAGGGAGCTACCGCTCCCAGTATATCACAAGTCTGCAAATAAATCAGCCTTGTAGACGCCTTTTTCTAACATTTTCTTGAAGCTACCCTTTACCGCTGCCACATCTTCATGGTAGGTCATACCGTACCATGTGTCGTTGGTTTTCAGAACCTTTACATTCATCTTGCCTTCACTCAGTAATTCACCGATGAAGATTGGAATCAGATACTCGGCTTTCTGAGGATTGCTCGGTACTTCTTTCTCGAAAAACTCTTTGAAACCATTTTCAAGCACATCCAAGAAATCCGGTGTCAATCCCCACATATTCATTGAAACCAAAGAATCAACATCAATCACTTTTCTGTCTGCCTCTGCGCCATTCACAGTTTTTACGATGTTCTTAGTTTCTACAACCTCAGCCAAATTATTTTCCGCATCCATTTTACAGATGCCACGAGTCACACCGCCGTTGTCGGACAGTGTGTTCTTCAGAACAAAGCCCGCCATGCAAGACTTTCCGCCGTTTACCAGATAGTCATGGACGGCCTTGAAGCCTTCTTTGCCATAGTAATCATCTGCATTGATCACAATGAACGGCGTATTGATCATGCTCTTTGCTGCAAGCACGGCCTGACCGGTTCCCCACGGCTTTGTCCGACCTTCCGGCAGAATTCCCGGAATATCGTTGATATTCTGGAAAGCATAGTCCACGGTCACATTATGAGCGTTGCAAATAGCTTCAATCCGGTCGCCGATGACCTCTTTGAATTCTTTTTCGATATCCTTACGGATAATAAATACCACATGATTGCAGCCCGCTTCAATTGCATCATGGATTGAATAGTCCATGATGATATGATTGGAAGTATCCACCGGCTCCAACTGTTTGATTTCTGTTCCAAATCGGCTGCCGATTCCGGCTGCCATAATAAGTAATGTTGTGTTCATAATCTCTCCTTACTGTGCTCGTGCTGCTTTTATCGGACACACCTTGCACGCCATATAAACCATCCCAACAGCGTACCCATTGTGTTTGTCACCACATCATCCAATTGCAAATATCCCGTTTGAGTAATATGCTGTACTATCTCAATGCTACAAGAGCAAATAAACCCGGTCAGCATACATAACCAACCATTTTTATATTTTCTGAACAATATCGGTAGCAAGACGCCAAACGGAATAAACATAATAATGTTTTCAACAAACATAGCGTGCATATGAAAGGTATGCCCCCACGTTTCAAATAAAACCAAGCTGATAGCCTTTCTACTCCCAGGTTCCCTGCATAAGAAAGCTATGCGAAAAATAACGAGAATGTACGCTAAGAAAAAGGTAAATGGAATTCTATGTTTTATTGTACTCTTCTTTCCACATAACCAGCTAACAGCAAATACAATGCATCCACTGAAGAAGATGGCTGGAATCAAGTATGACACGGGTTGTCTGAAATCTTGAATTATTGATTTTATGTACCACTTGATTACCAATCACCTCTTTCTATTAACTCATCTTTTCTTACCAATCATCCACGGTGTAATTCGCACGACAACCTCATAAGCCACACTACAAATAATCATCGTGACGGCTACTACAATCATCGCAAGCAGAATGTTCTCTCTCACAGCATCTGTTCCCATGTGCAACGGTATTGATACAATCTTCACCACAATCCGATATACGGGGCCGTGGATGCAGAGAACAATCAGAGAGATTCGACCAAAGTATTGCAAGATTTTGTTTTCATTGATGAACTGAGAGATCAGAATCATAGCAGTAACACCAATAAGTGCTGTCACAAACCACATAAGCCCTACGGTTAAGTTGTAGAGAGATAAGAAGAAATTTACGGTAAGCAAAACTATCGCAGCCATTCCTGTTCTTATCTTTCTGTCCACAATTCTTGTTTCTCTCCCCGCCAAGAACACACCCACAGCATAAAATCCTATGTACTTGAACACGCGGTTAATGCCCCACGGGAGTTCAGGCATCGGAAGAACAACATAGATTAGACTCATCAGAACAACTGCAATATAAGCAAATTTTCTGCCGCCCAGATTGACCAGTATATTGAAAAGAGCTACCGTTACAAAGAAACACGGCAGGAACCACAAATGAACATTGAAGTCCAAATTATCATAGCAACCAGAGAATAGACCGAACAGGGAGTCCGTGAAACCCATATCTGAATCTCGGAATCTTCTCTCTATCACTTGCCAATATAAAAGTACCAGCAAACCGAACGAGAAATACGGAACAACTATGGTCTGGATTCTCCTCTTTATGTCTGTTAAAACTGATTTTTCTTTATACACCCAACCTGCTGCCAAAAAGAAAAGTGGCATGTGGAATGAGTATAGCCAATTAAAGACTGTGCGATTGGAATAGACATGTCCTATTACAACAAGGATAATACCTATTCCTTTTAATACATCAAGCCATGATAAACGCTCTGCTCTGCTCTGCTCTGCTCTGCTCTGCTCTCAAAATTTTATTCCTCTTTCACTTTATGTCAACAGTTAATATTTCACATTACAAATTTCGCAGTCCATTTTTCTCAGTAGTCACTTCTTTAAAAATTTACGTACAATTTCTTTAATAATTTGAATATTTTGAGTAATATTATAAACAATGGCAAAAAGAAAACAAATCGCTATTGTTAGCATATTAGACTGATTCAAACAAACTGCAGCTACAAGAAAACAACTCATTCCAATTACAATTTCTCTTTTATTATATTTGATTTCAATAACCTTATTAAGATCAACTCCTCTATAAACCGCAATCACCAAAAAAGATACCGCAGTTGAAATGGATGCAGCATACAGCCCAATTTTCCCAATAAGAAAAATATTAATTAATGCATTGATTGCAGCACCGGCAACCGATGAATATCCTACCTGTTTTGTTCTTTTTAATGCAATATAGATTCCACTGTAAAAATTAACAAGACTATTAAAGAATATTCCAAAGTACAATATTGGCACCTGAAAAAAAGCAGCTCCATAATCGCCCTTAACCAGCACTTTAAAAATAATAGGGGTCACTGCTATCAAAGCTAACATAACTCCAATCAAAAACTTAAATAAACCAGAAAAGAGTTTTGTGTAATATTCAGCGGGATCTCCATCATCAGAAACTTTTGAAGCGGTTTCTGTCCACGCCAAATTAAAAATACCGTATGCAGTACTATATAACGAAGGAATTTTATTGGCAACAGCATAGATTCCATTTGCCGCCACGCCCATAAAGTTAATGATAATCAAACGATCTGACAGGTTTACAACCCATAATGCAATAGAACTAGGAACAATAGGCATTGAAAAATTAAGCAGTTCCTTAAGCGCCTTTCTGGAAAACTCGTCCAGTTTAAAATAGGCAAGCATACCAGATACGAATACCATATAGAGATCTGAACTCAAGTAGCCTATTGTTAGAGATATAATCACCCCTTGAAGACCTAAATGAAATCCCATCAGCATAACGGCTGTTGCAGCAAGATTGACCGCTGAATAAACCACAACACTTACAGAATATTTAGCATTATATCCTAAACCACGAACGATTTGCCCCAAAAGTGAATAAAGAGCTTCGCTTAAAAAAAGCAAACAAATTAAAACTGCCGATAATGAATCGATTTTGAATAGTCTCAAAATCAAATACACAATCGGATAACATACTACAGACGATATGCCAATATAAACCAGCGACCCTGTCACATAAAGCGTTTTATTTTCAGCGTTCTTCGATGCAAGCAAGTAACGAAATACTGCTTGCTGTATTTGCATGGTTACAACCGGAATCAATAAACTCGCAATGCTTAAAATCAGATCGTAATTTCCATATTCTTCTGTTGTTAAGTATGATGTTAACAGCGGCAACAACACAATTGCCAAAAATTTAGGAATTAGCTGTCCAATTCCAAGTATAACTGTATTTATAGCTAGTTCTTTATTTCTATCTACCATATTAACAAATGTTCCTTCTTATTTTAGAATAAACACATCCTCAACATTCTTTCGTAGTGACATCGCATAGGAAAATTCATTTTTATAATATCCAGTTGCAACAAACAAAATAATACGCTCGTTCTCCGGAATGTTTTTGCAAATTTCTTTGAATTTTTTATTTTTCTTATAGTATTCGCCATTTTGGAGAATACAACTTCCAATTCCATAATAATGTAATGCCTCAACAAGAGCCATTGAAAACAGTCCGGCTTCAACATATACTTGATTTCTCTCAAACGTGTCATAAAACGCAGAGACATCTGCCGTAACAACAAGATAATTTGGTACCTCTTGCTGAAAACCAGTATTTCCTGAAATCAGTTCTCCTAGAGCATCATTTGTTGCCTTATCCTTATACAAATAAACTTTACTAGCTTGCCGATTACATGCAGTTGGAGCTTTTTGCGCGATTTTAATAGCTTTTTCCACATCTTCAATGTTAAGGGATTTACTTTCAAACTGCCGCATTGAATGTCGACTATAAAAAAACTCTGGAAAAGGCTTGTCTATATTACTCATTAGATTTGCTCGTGTATCATACTTGATGCCTGCTGTAAGACCATCAATCCGATATGTATCATATGTTTTCAGTTTTTCCACCATAGCAGCATTTTCATAGCCAAGTCCTTTTTGCATGTCAACATAAGCATTCAAGACAATAATTGCATCTTGAAATGGCATACCATCGGAAGGGTATCCCATTTTCAAGTATTGATCCATCATTTCAAAAAGCGCTGCAATCTTTTGCTGTCCGAAGCCTTTACGTGGTTCTGACAGTGACATACCCTTTTCAATCATATGGGTCTGACGCAGCATTTTCGATTCCTGTGCTGCTCTTGTAACGACTTTAGGATTATTATAATTCCATCTCCTATAATTACAGTAATCACGCCAAAACTCATATATCATCGAAAATCTATCAATGATGAATTTAATTTTTTTCTTTAATTCAGGCATTTGTTACTCCTTTTTCTTGCAAGAAATCAACTACAATTTCCGTTGTTTTATACGCCTGTTGCTTCATATCCGAATGAATATTTTTCAGCCTATTTTTATAAGCATCATGATTTGCTTCCAGTTGCCCAAACTTTGCAAATAATGTTTTCTCTGACAACTCATTCAAATCAATACAGTACTCACTCAAACCTATAGATTGCATAAATCCCTTCATTTTTTGCTCATACGATACTGATACAAATGGGATTCCCATTTTTGCTGAAAAAATATTACTATGATATCTCATACCGACTACAGCGTATAACTTGCCAATAACATATTGCTGAAAGTAAGTATCTCGTTCTTCTGAAAAAGCATCAATCATAAATGTATCAGAGTCTAACATGTAATCATTCATGACCTTTGTATCATTCAAGTTACCATATAACTGTGGAATAAAAATAACGCCATATCCTTCTTTGACTTTTTGAGTTATAAATGCCTTGAATGCTGTTGGAATCTGTTCTATTATCTTTTCATTTTTATGTACTGGATGCCACTTTAAATCCGTTATTGTGATGCCTATACATTTTTCGTGGTTCTCAATAAAATTTTTGAGTTCTGGATAGTTATTGTATTTTCTTTCGTTTTTATCAATATCAATATCATGCTGTAATGCTGAGTCCAACGCCTGTTCAACCTCAACACCTGGCAAAAAGTCCTTAACATATTTTACCGAAATAGGATCTCGTAAAACAATTCTTTCCGCACCAGAAATCACTTCTTTTCTTAGTTTATTTCTAGATGTGCAATTAAAAGGTCCCATTGATGGAGCATAAAAAATATATGGGATCCCCATTCGACGGATTAAATTCAGACGCCATAAATACAATTTTTCCGCTTTAAAATATGTATCGCCAATGGATGGACCTCCTGGTGCATGTAAAACAACATCTGCTTCTTTTAATGCACGAATAAATTTTCTTGCTTCTTTTGTAAATGCAAACTTCCCTTTAAACAACAGAACAATGAAAAATTCCAATTGCGCCATTCTCGATTCAAGCTTCGGAAAGCGATCAATTTGGATGATATTTTCCGGCATACCAGGATATGATGTAAATCCATTATTAGAAATCGTAATTTTGGCCCCTGGATATTTTATAAGAAGTTCATCAACCATTGCTTTAACAGCAGCTTCATCACCTCTATTTGCGTTATGGGAATGAATAACAAGTATATTCACAATATTACCTCCTCATATAATCAAGTGTTTTTTATTGAAAATTCAAGGTTTTTCAACCTTTCATATCTCAGTGAATAAGCCACAGCTATGAGCATTTCGATGTATCAGGTACTGAAATAGCGGTTGAATGGTATACGAAATAAAACGTCATTGATTTTCGCTTTACTGGTCTTGCGTATGCCCTTCCCTCTATGGCAGCTAACCTCCTATATCCACCAGGATCATCTCTGTCTCCAGAGGTCCTAACTTCCTTCGTTCTGCCTACCCATAACCAGGGTGTCAGCTATGCTCCTTTACGGGGTCATGCCCCTTGGTGATGATTTCTGCCGACTATTGGCTCATTCTTTGTATTATTGATTACTGACTCGCTTCCTGTTCCAGCACTATGATCAGTGGACGTTATCTGTTACATTCCGCTTGATTCAGTGGCTGTCCACATGACAGCCTCCATTACAGTTACTTGTCTTTCTTACGCAGCCTGTAGATAAACTGCTGGTCTCTTGATGTCACTGACCATCTTTTTCGGATCATAATCCACGCCTTTCGTCAGCATGGCATAAAAGACTCGTATCAGCTTGGCTGCAATTGCCATAAGTGACTGCATTTTCTTCAATGGATTTAGTCTTCTGGTTGTGTAATAATTATGGAGTTCCCTGAACTCCTGGTTCTTCGACACAAGTGACATTGCAACCTCAAAGAGCAGATATCTGAGTCTCTTTCGACCTCGTCTGCTTATTGTTGTCTCGCCCTTGTGCTTTCCTGAACTATTTTCAACCAATGCCAATCCTGCAAGTTTCTGCAGTTCCTTCGGATTGTTGAAGCGGCTGATATCACCTACTTCTGCAAGGAATCCTGACACTGTCCTGATTCCCACACCTTTGATCTCTAACAGCTTTTCAGCCATCGGAATCCCTTTTACCAGTTCTTCAATTAGAACCATAACTTCCTGTAGACGCGTATTTCTGGATTCATAGTCCTCCAGAAGCATTCGAATTTCCATTCTTGCAGACACCGCACCTTCTTTGCTTCCAACGCTGTGCTCAGCAGCTTCTATCAGGGTCTTCGCCCTCGCCTTTCCAACTGCTCTTAACTTCGCATCTCGCCAGATTTGGTTCACTCCATCGATACCTAACGTCAGGATATCTTCAGGGAGTGGTGCTGCTTTAAGGATTAGCATTCCGCTCTTGGCATCCGGCTTTCCGTATACCGTCTTATATTCAGGAAAATATATATTGAACCAACGACTGATCCTGTTTTGAATTCTTGTAAGTTCCGCCTGTAACTGGAATCTTATGTTTGATGCTGTTCTAAGATCAGCATAAACACCATCCGGCAGATATGGGATCATGTAACGTCCCTCCCTAACTAATCCTGCTATAACTTTCGGATCCTTACGGTCATTTTTAGTCGGATTATTGTCGTCGAGTTCTTTTGATTTTTTCACATGGTGAGGATTTACAAGCACCGGTTTCATTTCATTATCCTGTAGAAACTTTCCAAGATTGAACCAGTAATGCCCGGTCGGTTCCATACCTGGAATCACCTTATCCTTCTCATGTCTTTCTTTGAGGTCCAGGATCCATTCCTTAAATGTCACAAATCCAGCCTCTGTGTTGCTAAACTTAAATGGCTTCTTCGAATACTCGATTCCTCTGTAATCAAAAGCTCTGGCATAGTGCATTTCACTTCCGACATCAATTCCGAGTACCAAAGTTTTTTCTGTAATAGCTTCAATTTTTGCGTTCTGTGTGTTAGACTTCATTGTAGATACCTCTCTGTTCAATAAGATTTTTACTAACCTGCCAGTCAGTAGTCTTATTGTACTCTGAGGTATTTTCAATTTTCAACGTCTACGCTTTTTATTATACAGGAAGCTCCTTCCAAAACACACTTTCAGCCTCATAACAAACCAAAAGCATATACGTAAAAATATCACTTCAATAAAAAGTCCGACTGATAATCTTGCAAAAAAGTAGTCAGTAAAAAATTGAAAAAAGACGGTATAAATAAAAGATGCATACAAAGTTAATGAAAATGCCTTTTTGTATGTAATATCTGAACAAAATTTCAAATCATAATATTTTATAGAGAAAACGAATGCAAGTATATAATTAAATAATATAACACCAAAGATACTATAGTCATGGTAATAATTTCTCAATGCAGAATAAGCATTTCCAATCGTGATTCCTGAAGCCGCACGAAATTCATGATAAGCTCTACCTGTCAAATTAAAGCCAAATTTATTTAATGATGATATTAATCCGGCAAAAGTTTCATTTGGGGCATCATGAAGCATTGAACTATCTTTAAGATACAATTCAAAAAGTACTGGACCACCACCAAAATATCGCGTAACATATCCCATCAAATCGTTATCTTTTGAAAGACGCCCTACCAGTTCCTTAGAAAACCAGAACGCCGCAATAACTCCAGCTATTATCATTACGATGCGTACAATATATTTGACTGGTATGACTTTTCCCCATCCCTTTGTCCGTCGCCAAAAATAATAATATAAGAAAAAAGCTCCAATAATAAACGCGACAACAGGAAATCGTCCACCTTTCAAAATACACTGTGCTGAAAACAGAACACCTGGTATAAGATTTGCAAAATTTGCTATTCTTTCCGTCTTAGTTTTTTGAGCAAATATATTGTTAACGAAAACAAAAAGAAATGCATATGCAAATCCTTTAGTAATTTTGTTAATCTGCTGTACAAAAGAACTAAGCCCTGCACCTTCAAGATCAGCGTTCATCGAATTCGCTTTGAAGTTATAGGCTAGATTTCCCCAACTTGCAAAATTTAAATTTGCAATTCTTACAACTTCTCTATATGTCAACACAAGAATAACTGTGCATGACACCACTACCACAACGTATTTCCATTTATCTATATCAATGTACTCAATCTCTATCGGCATACTCTGTGATCGAGCAGTAGCGGTTCTTCGCTTCACAACATACTCTCCGACAAAGAAAGACAGCATTCCAAGAAGAAATACAGTCATTGTCAGAAATCCAATCGAAACCTTCCAATCTTTGATATTATACAGCGTTGATACAAAAGACAATAGATATCCTGCAACAAGCAAAAATGTGGGAGACATCACATCTTTACCGAGTGTATTATATGCGACTAAAAAAATCAGAAATGTTATAAGCACCATTAACATCAGCGCCATGTCCAATCACCTCCAAAAAGCTCTAAAATAAATCTGATTCAGCTAGTCACACACTTATTTATGTTTGTTTTTTAGAACGTAATATAAATCTGTCATCCAAAAACGTGTCTGCCCATAATAACGTAAATACCGAACCATCATAACCGACGAAATCAATTTCGTATTTATTAAACAGTCTTTTCTTTTTTCATAAACTCTTTTTTGAATTCTTAAGAAACTATGCAGTTTTAAATCATGCAATTCAAAGTAATTATCAGCTTGATTTATAATGCGAATCTCATTTTCAATTCCACGAATTCGATAGTTAACGTCTTGTCCCCCTCGACTAGAAGCATTACTATCATGTCTTCTGAACTCAATAGTTTCTCTATTGTAGATATAGGCTTTTCCTTGTAAAACCGCAAGGCCCCAAAGTAAACAATCATGTGGATATTCTCTAAACCACAAACTTTGATAATTCTTCATTAGGGTTCTTCTAAAACACATTGTGCATCCCGGTCTTGCTGGCTTAATCCATTCTCCCAATCGTCGAATTCTAATTAAATCACCCTTATACTTCTGATAATGGACTCTTTGTGGGTGCTCGCCCATATAAAAAGGATGAACATTCGATGCAAGAAGTTCAATTTGGCTGTTTTCCTCCATTATTTTACTCATTTTTTCGATTTTATCAGAATGCCAAATGTCATCCTGGTCGCAAAGAAATATTAATTCGCCTTTTGCAGCATCAATAGCATTGCTAAAATTCAAAGAATACCCTTTATTTTCTTTATTTCTATACACCTTCCAAGTGTGTAAATTATACCTATCTATATACTCCTGCACATACTCATATGTTCCATCAGTAGATCTATCATCGTAGATTAAAACCTCATCTGGTAG
>ERZ772878.417-NODE-417-length-44541-cov-74.9941_pt1 | contig 44541 bp, 43 predicted proteins | sample MGYA00580578_ERZ772878 | MGnify/ENA primary metagenome ERZ772878 (study PRJEB29015, sample SAMEA2737686) | human gut metagenome | biome: human gut; feature: human-associated habitat; material: faeces | place: China | collected 2012 ...
GAAGTCGTAACAAGGTAGCCGTATCGGAAGGTGCGGCTGGATCACCTCCTTTCTATGGAGACCAAATCAGATGAAACAAGCTGGTTTAAATTCCAAGGTCAGCATTACGAAAGATTTCTTTTCAAAACTCGTTGTTTAATTTTCAGGGTCCTGCCCGAGATATACGGGGGTATAGCTCAGCTGGGAGAGCACCTGCTTTGCAAGCAGGGGGTCAGCGGTTCGATCCCGCTTATCTCCACCATGAAAAGCAACAGCTTTTCAACAACGGCTTAAGAAATAACGAGCCAAACCAATATGGGCTTATAGCTCAGCCGGTTAGAGCGCACGCCTGATAAGCGTGAGGTCGGTGGTTCGAGTCCACTTAAGCCCACCAAAGAATAACCGACAAAAGTCAGTTATTCAAAGCACCTTGAAAACTGAATAAAGAAGCAGATAAAGCGAGAAAAGTATTAGTTATACAGGTAAACAAACTCAAATGATAATTTGAATGCGTAAACCATAGGTAAAAAATACTACAATTAAGCTTAAGGGTAATAAGAAGATTAGTTATAAATAAACTAAAGGCTTATTAAACTGCGAAAAGAGTAATTAACATTACAAGAAAAGAAGAACCAAAGATATCTCATAATGGTCAAGCTACAAAGAGCACAAGGGGAATGCCTTGGCACCGAGAGCCGAAGAAGGACGTGACTAACTGCGATAAGCTGCGGGGAGCCGTAAGTAGGCTTTGATCCGCAGATTTCCGAATGGAGCAATCCGGCAAGAGGAAAGTCTTGTCATCATATACTGAATACATAGGTATATGAGGGGAACCGCCTGAACTGAAACATCTAAGTAGGGCGAGGAAGAGAAATCAACTGAGATTCCGTAAGTAGTGGCGAGCGAACGCGGAAGAGGCCAAACCGAGAGTAGTAATACTTTCGGGGTTCGGACAGAAAACGGTATTGTAAAGGTTTAGTGGAATGGAATGGGAAGTCCAACCGAAGAAGGTGAGAGTCCTGTACACGAAAAGCCTGAACAGCCATCTGTATCCAGAGTACCGCCGGACACGTGAAACCCGGTGGGAATATGGGGGGACCATCCTCCAAGCCTAAATACTACTCGGTGACCGATAGTGAAGAAGTACTGTGAAGGAAAGGTGAAAAGTACCCCTGACGGGGAGTGAAAAAGAACCTGAAACCTTGTGTTTACAAGCACCGAAAGCTCATCAAAGAGCGATCGGGTACCTTTTGTAGAATGGTCCGGCGAGTGAATGTAACCGGCGAGGTTAAGCACTTAAGGTGTGAAGCCGCAGCGAGAGCAAGTCTGAATAGGGCGTATGAAGTCGGTTGTATTCGACCCGAAACCGGGTGACCTACCCATGGTCAGGTTGAAGTAAAGGTAAAACTTTATGGAGGACCGAACCGACTCCCGTTGAAATGGTAGCGGATGAACTGTGGGTAGCGGAGAAATTCCAATCGAACCCGGAGATAGCTGGTTCTCTCCGAAATAGCTTTAGGGCTAGCCTTGAAATAGATTACCGGAGGTAAAGCACTGAATTGGCTAGGGGCCGAGAGGTTACTGAACCTTATCAAACTAAGAATGCCGGATAATCGTTTTTCAGGAGTCAGACAGTGGGAGATAAGTTTCATTGTCAAAAGGGAAACAGCCCAGACCCACAGCTAAGGTCCCCAAGTATAGTTAAGTGGAAAAGGATGTGGAATTGCACAGACAACCAGGATGTTGGCTTAGAAGCAGCCACTCATTAAAAGAGTGCGTAATAGCTCACTGGTCGAGTGACTCTGCGCCGAAAATTTAACGGGGCTAAACTATACACCGAAGCTTGGGATACATCTAATGTATGGTAGGAGAGCGTTCTGTATGGGGAGAAGTCGTAGCGAAAGCGGCGGTGGACTATACAGAAGTGAGAATGCCGGAATAAGTAGCGAGAATTAAGTGAGAATCTTAATGGCCGAAAGTCTAAGGTTTTTGGAGGAAGGTTCGTCCGCTCCAAGTAAGTCGGGAGCTAAGGTCAGGCCGAAAGGCGTAGCCGATGCACATACGGTTGATATTCCGTAACCATCTGTAATTTAAGCAAAGGGACACTTCAAAAGGGTGTGACCCGGGCGTTGGTTGACCCGGGCGTAAGGGACCGAAATTAGAGTAGGGAAGCACACTTGGCTGAAGGCGAGAAAAGCTTTGCGTATAGAAACAGATGCCCGTACCGCAAACCGACACAGGTGGACAGGAAGAGAATTCTAAGGCCAGCGGGAGAAGGGTAGTTAAGGAACTCGGCAAATTGACTCCGTAACTTCGGAATAAGGAGTGCTCGAAAGAGCCGCAGAGAATAGGCCCAGGCGACTGTTTAGCAAAAACACAGGTCTCTGCCAAATCGAAAGATGAAGTATAGGGGCTGACACCTGCCCGGTGCCGGAAGGTTAAGAGGAGGAGTGAGAGCTCCGAATTGAAGCCCCGGTAAACGGCGGCCGTAACTATAACGGTCCTAAGGTAGCGAAATTCCTTGTCGGGTAAGTTCCGACCCGCACGAATGGTGTAACGATCTGGGCACTGTCTCAACTACCCACCCGGCGAAATTGTAGTACCGGTGAAGATGCCGGTTACCTGCGGCAAGACGGAAAGACCCCATGGAGCTTTACTGTAGCCTGATATTGGGTTTCGGAAATCTATGTACAGGATAGGCGGGAGACTGGGAAACATGAGCGTCAGCTTGTGTGGAGTCGATGTTGGGATACCGCCCTTAGGTTTCTGGAATTCTAACCTGCGGCCGTGAATCCGGTCGGGGGACATTGTCAGGTGGGCAGTTTGACTGGGGCGGTCGCCTCCGAAAAGGTAACGGAGGCGCTCAAAGGTTAGCTCAGCACGGACGGAAACCGTGCCTCTGAGTGTAAACGCAAAAGCTAGCCTAACTGCGAGGGTGACGGCCCGAGCAGTAACGAAAGTTGGAGTTAGTGATCCGGCGGTATGTGAATGGAAATGCCGTCGCTCAACGGATAAAAGCTACCCTGGGGATAACAGGCTGATCTCCCCCAAGAGTCCACATCGACGGGGAGGTTTGGCACCTCGATGTCGGCTCATCACATCCTGGGGCTGTATTCGGTCCCAAGGGTTCGGCTGTTCGCCGATTAAAGTGGTACGCGAGCTGGGTTCAGAACGTCGCGAGACAGTTCGGTCCCTATCTGTCGTGGGCGCAGGATATTTGAGGAGCTCTGTCCTTAGTACGAGAGGACCGGGATGGACGTACCTCTGGTGCACCAGTTGTCATGCCAATGGCACGGCTGGGCAGCTATGTACGGAACGGATAAACGCTGAAAGCATCTAAGCGTGAAGCCGACTCCAAGATTAGATATCCCATCGTATAACGAGTAAGACCCCTTGAAGACTACGAGGTTGATAGGCTGCGTGTGTAAGTGCCGTGAGGCATTCAGCTTGGCAGTACTAATAGGTCGAGGGCTTGACCACAAGATTTCTTTGGTCAGCTGTGTAGTATATACTTTAACCCGATTGGTCATTCCAATATGAATTTAACTAATATCTCCTTAATCCTCTTCCTTTATTCAGTTTTCAGGGTGTTTGAAAGAACACAGAGATGCACCATTAGCTCAGTTGGTAGAGCACCTGACTCTTAATCAGGGTGTCCCGGGTTCGAGCCCCTGATGGTGCACCAAGAGAAGTTGCAGGGGCTAATGAGAGCAAAGACCATTAGCCTTTGTGACGAAAGACAAGGCTCGTTGGTCAAGCGGTTAAGACTCCGGCCTCTCACGCCGGCAACGCGGGTTCGATTCCCGCACGAGTCACCAAAAGGTAAAAAAGCTGAAAGGCTTATAAATACAAAAGAATAGTTGGTGTTGATGACGCTGAGGGTCCACCTGTTCCCATACCGAACACAGAAGTTAAGCTCAGTGGTGCCGAAAATACTTGGCTGGTGACGGCCCGGGAAGATAGGGAGATGCCAACACAAAGCATACACCCAAACGGGTGTTTTGCTCTATATTCCTCCATAGCTCAGTCGGTAGAGCGCATGACTGTTAATCATGATGTCACTGGTTCGAGCCCAGTTGGGGGAGCCACAAAAAGCAGTAGGTTTTACTTACTGCTTTTTATATTTTATTTTTTATTTACTAAGCGTATTATTTTATTGTATTATAATCCTTGAATGGAGATTTGACTATGAATATGACATATTTACATGTTCTTGACACACTTAATCATATTGTATGTGAAATAAGAGCCAATAACTTATCTATTTTTGCTGGAGCTGGATTATCTGTGGCGTCTGGGTTTGTTGACTGGAAGAAACTTGTAACAAGATTTTGTAATATATTAGATATTGATGTTAGTGATGACTTCGCAACAATTGCTCAGTATTTTGAAGAAAAATATAATCGTCAGTATATGTGTGAGAGTATAATTAAGGAATTCAACTCTTTCAATAACATCGAAAACAATCCTAATTTGAATATTATCGCTTCTTTACCTGTTGATTCCTATTGGACTACTAATTATGATTCTTTAATTGAGGATAAATTACATGAACTTGGTAGGCATTATCAAAAAATTATTGATCAGTCACAGTTTAAGAGTAGAAAACCTTTAACTGAAGTTCGCGTTTATAAAATGCATGGAGACAAAGAAATTCCTGATGATGTCGTAATTACTAAAAGGGATTATGATAATTATGATGAAACTAGGTGGTTTTTCACACAAGCATTACTTTATGAGCTTGTTACGAAAACTTTTCTTTTTATAGGTTTTAGTTTTAAGGATCCTAACTTAGATAGAATTCTTAAGATAATTAAGCAAAATTTTAGGGGAATCTCCCCCAAAAATCATTATTGCTTTATGAAAAGTATTAATAGAAATGATTATAATGAAGATGATGCTTTTCAGAAAGATATGAATTTGCAAACATTAAAAATTAATTATATGATTAAGTCAGGAATCAATACGATTTTGGTTGATGAATTTAGCCAAATTACTGATATGCTTAACTATATTAATGAGCGTCTTAAAATTGATAATGTTTTTATCTCGGGAGCAAAATATGGTGATACTAAGGAAAAAGAATATTCATTTACCAAATATGAGTGTGAGTTTATGTTTTCTTTGTCGCAACAATTAATTCAAAATGGTTATAATATCTATACAGGATTTGGTAGAGGTGTAGGAAACTATATTGTTTCAGGTGCAATTTCTGCTATAAATAAAACAGATATTAATCTTATTAATGATAGGTTGAATGTCCATCCAATGATTACTGCTGATGGCGTATTAAATAATGATGACAAGAAAATCCTTAGAGAAAAGATGATTGATGCTTCAAAGCATATAATATGTTTATATGGTCATATGAATCCTTCTAATAGCGCAACTGATGATAAAAATAACAATGATGGTGTTTACACAGAGTATTCTATTGCTAAGTCTAAAGGGAAAAATATTATCGCTTTGCCTCATACAGGTTGTACTGCTAAAATAATTTATGATGAATTATGTAATGATAATAAGGTTTTTGATGAAATAGCTAATAAAGATCCAAAAAATTCAGATGATCTAAAAGTTCTAAAAGATAAAAAAGATCAAATTATTAATAAAGTATTAGAATTGTTAGAAAAAGAAAAGAAAAAACTTGACCAAAACTTATTTTCAAAATTAAATTTTAATAATATTACCAGTGTTACCAATGTTTTTATTAGTTTCAGTTATAAATATCATTTAAATGAGGCTAATGTATTGAAAGAATATGTTAATAATAATAATGATTTTCATGTAGTTAATATTGAAAATAAGAAAATTGAAGATGAGAAAAAAATTTATAATTGGATTGATGAGAAATTATTAAAAACAGATGTTATTATCCTTGTTATTGGCAAAGATTCTCTTGAAAGTGAATATGTAAAACACGAAATTAAAAATAGTATAAATTTAGGTAAATCGTTTGTTACTGTCTTTATTGATGAGGAGGCTCAAAATCCTTTAACTGATGATAATTATACAAAAAAACTTAGACCAATTTATGAATTGTTTCCTTCATGTTTATACAAACACATTAAATCAGAAGATGATATTCTTAACTTAGTTAAGAAGGCTAGGAAAATCGGATCGTTTTTGAATTTCGGTGCACTAAGAAAAATACTTTAAATTAAATAAGTAGATAGATGTTAATGAAAAATTACATTTTCGATTTTGATGGAACCCTGATTAATAGTAGGAAAATTATGTTTTCTGCATTTAATGATGTTGCTAATTATATGTGCTTTCCAAATAAGATAAAGAACTTAAGTAAAGATACTGAATTTACCTATCCTGAAAAATTAATTTCTGACATATATAAGAAATACCATTTAAACAATTTTAGTTTAGATGATTGTTTAAAAAATTATCGTGCGTATTTAAAAAAGTATGAGAATTTTAAGATGACATTTTATAATGTAGATTTTGTGTTACATCAATTACAAGTTAATGATAAAAGGTTATTCATAATTAGTGATAGAAGAACAGCGGAATTAGAACATTTATTAAATGTAAATGATATAAAATGTTACTTTATCGAATATTTAGGAAGAGATATTTATGGATTGAAAGCTAACGGTAATTCATTAAATTATCTAATTAAAAAGTATAATTTAGACCCTTGCGATACATTATATATTGGTGATAAAGTAAGCGATTTTGAATTTGCTAAGTTCAATCAACTATCATTTGCGTATGCTTCGTATTCACAAGAACCTTTTTTATGTAGAGATAATGATTACTATACATTGACAAAAGTTGTCGATGTGTTGGAAATCTAATTTTTTATTTTATAATCGTTAAGGCCGATAAGAATACCATATATGACAAATTAATGATATAAGAATTATAAGATGAAAATAGTAAATTATAATAAAACTTTTACAAAATGTTGAGATTAGAATTACAGGGACTAAGTTTAAAGTTACTGTACCAAGAGAGTGTATCATCAGATTAAAGATTTTTAAATAATCTTTATTCAAACGATGACCCAAATCTAATAAAGTTAGCGATTTGGACTCATATCGAATTCATTAAAATCTATTTGTTTGTTGACTGGAATGATAGAACCTTACAGTGGATTATGAACTATCAGTTTATAGAAATCATATTTCTGCCTGTTCTCATTAATAAGCAAGATGAATTGGAATACTTTAATTTTTTTAAGAGTATGCAGTTAATGGAAGAAATTTAGTGCTTTTTACTGTTTTTATTGCTGAACTTGGAATAGCAACTTGATAAGTGTTTGTATTTTTTAAAAATTTAATATTGTGTATCGGAGTCAATTTTATAGAAATATAGTAATTGACTCTTTTTTATTAGGCAATCGTTTTAATTTTTATTAAAGCGGTTGCTTTTTTTATTTGAAAAATTTGAAAGGAATGATTGATATGTATTTTACTGACACACCAGAGTTGAGAAAATTTGAAAAGGAGATGAAACAGGTACCTAATTTTGACAGAGAGAAAGTAGGTGACAACATAACCAGTGATTCAAACTATTCTGTAAATAAAAATTATTCATCAGAAATGAAGGAGTGAAGAATATTGAAAATAAGAATCAGAAATCCACCTGCAATGTTTAAATCTTATTCTGAATTTAATTGAAAGGAAAATCCGAAATGTCTGAAAAATATGATCATCTAATCGGTTTTGACGGTAATACCAAAAGGGAACTTCACAGTGTGGAAGAAACAGCTGAGTATATATGTGACAGAGGAAGATACGCTGATCTTACAATTACTAAACCTGACGGAACTGTTCTACTCAACACTTACGGTATTTTTATTAATCAAATTGTAGATTTTGATTACAGAAAAAAACTTATGCCGATTTTAAGTAAAAAACAGTTGGAGCAGGGTCATAACAATTTGTCTTAACAGGAGGTGATAATTACATAAATCTTTGGATAGATGAAGATTTATGGCAATCAGATTTTTTGATATGTTTGCAGGCATCGGCGGTTTTCGTTCAGGTCTTGAAGCCATAGGTGGTTTTGAGTGCGTCGGATACTGCGAAATCGATAAGTATGCAAAGCAGGCATATGAAGCAATATACGATACCGGAGGTGAACTTTACTTTGATGACGCAAGAAAAATTGTACCCGAACAGTTACCCGATTTCGACCTTCTTGTTGGAGGATTTCCCTGTCAGTCCTTCTCAGTCGTAGGAGCGAGAAAAGGATTTGATGATATAAGAGGAACGCTGTTTTTCAAGATTGCTCGAATTGCTGCCGTTAAAAAACCTAAGTATCTCTTCCTCGAAAATGTTCCCGGTCTGCTTAACCACGACGAAGGCAGGACATTTGAAACAATCCTCCGTACATTGGATGGCTTGGGGTATGATGTGTGCTGGCAGGTACTTAACACCAAAAATTTCGGATTGCTGATAAAAGCTAAGACCAAAGACGGTTATCAGGTTGCATATTCCGGCGACAGTATTGATACTGCATTTTCGGGAGAAAATTCAAGGCGTGGTAGAGTCGGCAATCAGATAGCGCATACTCTGACAACCTCAGCAACGCAGGCTGTATTCTATCTTTTACCTGAAAGGGAAAATGATAGAATTAGCCATCGACCGTTGACACAAAGTGTCAAACTGGTCGGGCGAAATGAATCTAATGAAATGGACACTCGTGTCCATTTCATTGACCTGAACCCCGACCCTAAGCTGACAGAAAATGCAAGGTGTATAACTGCAAGACACGATTCGGGAATCAGTAACCGAAAGGCTGAACATTCGGGTGTTTTCGTAGAAAGCACGAATATTGCAGATGATGAAAAATTCGCAGTTGCTTTTGTTGAGCCAAACGGAGAAGTTCATATCGGCAGAATAAGAAAACTTACTCCGAGGGAGTGCTGGAAATTACAAGGCTTCACAGACGATCAATTCGACAAGGCAAAAGCGACAGGACTATCCGACAGCAGGCTCTACAAGATGGCAGGAAACGCTGTGACAGTAAATGTAATCTCTGAAATCGGTAAGATTATTAAAAAGGCAGACAGTAAAATTTAAATAACAACGACTAATATCAATCGTTCCGAACGACTGATATTGGTTTCAATATATATAAGCCGTTGGTTGAGTTAAATACTTAATCAACGGCTTTTTGTCGTTTCAGGGGCGATTGATAAATTCATAAAGGCTTGATTTGGAGGTGGGATTTATTAAAACCCCTGTGAGTTGGATGGGAAATAAAACTTCCATCCTTCATATTTTGTACGCCCTGTTTCCTCTAAATTACGAAAGATATATTGAACCGTTCGGAGGTTCGGGAGCTGTACTTTTAGGAAAGAAAAAGCCTGATAAGTTCGAGGTTTACAACGACTATAACCATAATCTTGTAAACCTCTTTCGCTGTATGCGTGACAGACCAATGAAATTCATAAAAGAGCTCGGATTTTATCCCCTAAATTCAAGGGATGATTTCAATGCAATAAAGAACTTTTTTAAACAAGAGAAGTTTGACGATAAGTACCTTTATGAGGAATTGGAACTGACGAAGATTATCCTGCCTGACTTGAAAGCAGAAGAAATCATTGAATTGTATATAAAAATGAAACAGGACTACGACTTGCGCAGAGCAGTAATGTTTCTGAAACTTTTGCGATACAGCTATTCAAGCGGCGGAAAATCATTTGCCTGTCAGCCATTTTCAGTAGTGAGCCTGTTTCAACTGATTGAGCAAGTCGGCAAAAGACTTGAAAATGCGGTGATTGAAAATCAGGATTTTGAAGTCCTGATAAAGCATTATGACCGAAAAAATGCTTTTTTCTACTGTGATCCGCCGTACTTTTCAAGCGAGTATGTGTATCAATGCGGATTTACTTGGGACGACCATTTAAGGCTTAAAAACGCACTTGCAAAAGCAAAAGGCAAATGGCTTGTATCATATAACGATTGTGAAGAAATCCGCAATTTATATGACGGTTATTCATTCTTTGATTTCACAAGGTTACACAATATGAAACAGCGAATCAACGCAGGCGAGCAATTTCCCGAACTGCTAATCAGCAACTACGATATGTATGAAAGGCAGAGAAATAAACCGTTGCAGTTGAGTTTGCTTGACTTAACAACCGAACAACAAATTGATTTAGAACAAATTTTGAAGGAGTGTATTATTAACAATGGAAAATAGAATTTATGTAAGCATACCGCTTGACGCACTTATTGTATCAGGAATCACATCCGACTGTGCTGTGCAGATTTCAGCTGTGAACGGAGCAATTCTGATTGAGAGGTGCGATGATTGCAAAGAATGTTGTTGCAACTGTATCTGCGATGAGTGCAGAGCAGAGCTTGCGGAAAGAGAGGATGATTAATGATTAAAATATACAGAGTCCTCGGTAAAAAAGGAAGAATTACAATCCCTTTTGAAATCCGTCAGCGAATCGGATTCAGATACAACGATGTGCTGTCGTTTACGGAGCTTGATGATAGCTCAGTACTTGTCAGGCGAGAAAAAATCTGCGACAACTGCAAGGGATCAGAAGAAGATTTCGAAGAAAATTACAACCTTGAAGATTTCCTTGACAGCCTGTCCGAGGAAGAACAGAGAGATGCACTTATTCACCTCTTTCTGTTGTGGGCAGATAAACAGAGAATAAGTTGACCGTTGCTTTGGGGTAATGTATAATATTTGTGTGATGAATCAGAATCTGTAAAACGATTTTTTAACAATAAAAAAGCACAGTTTAGAAACTAACCAAACTGTACTTCTTTTCATAGTTTGCTTAAAAAATCACAGCATCATCTGCAGTAAAACCACCAAGTGAATTTTCTTTTACCTGAATGCAGATATAAGTGACTCCGGAATCATTTGCTGCGAAGAATTGCCTTTTTGCTATCGGAGAAATCTTCAACCAATCTCCTGCAGAGAGTTTTACTTCTTCGTCATCAATCACAGCTGTACCTTTACCGGAAATAATTCCATAAACTTCTTCATTGTTTTTGTGAGAATGAACAAACGGAACACTCGCTCCTGCAGGAAGCTGATTGATACTGATTTCTGCACCTGTCAAGGAAAGTTTCTCATGCAGTTCTATTCTGCCTTCATTTTCAGTGTTAGTTTTAGTGTAGTTTTTCATAGTAAATACCTCCTATTTTTTAGCAAATTCACTTTGCTTGACTACAGTTTACCATTGAACATATACAGAAACAAGTACGCACTTTTTTATAACTATATACAATATTTAGGCTGTATGATATAATATAATTGAAAGGTGATAATATATGAAAACAAAAAGTGAATTACCTGTTTGCCCGGTGGCAACAGCTGTGGAACTAATCGGTGGAAAGTGGAAACTACTAATCCTTCGAAATTTGAGAACACGCCCATGGAGATTTAATGAATTGCAAAAAGATTTGGAAGGAATATCGCAAAAAGTGTTAACCGACAGTTTAAGGCAAATGATTGATGATGGTCTTGTTTTTCGACATGATTATCACGAAATGCCTTTAAGAGTAGAGTACGGATTGACAGAACTCGGTCGAGAGATATTACCGATTTTAGACGCACTTGCTGATTTTGGAAATTATTATAAATCAATAGTTGATTAAAAAACGACAATTTTGATTTTTCGTTATAATAACAACTTCCAGTTTATCATTCAAAAATCTCTGGACATTTCAAATTCTTTGGATATACTTGTTGCTTGAAAGGACGGCGATAGTATGAAAAAGAAAATCGCAATAATGCTGACATTGATTTTAGCAACAGGAACATTCACAGCTTGTACGGCAGAAGAAAAAATGTATAACAGTTCTTTATCACCCACGGTTTCAACTTCCGTGGGTGTTTCTGTATCTGGGGAAAGTTCTGAAATGGCAACAACCGAAACAACAACCAACACCGAAAAAGCCACAGTTTCAAAAGAAACAGAGCTTTCGGAAGAGAATACCAAAACCATAGAAAAAGCCGACAGTGGGCAAAATTCGGCGGTTGTTTCGGCAACGGATCCGATTCAGAAAACACAATCCGAGGTCCAGAACAACAGCAAGAATACAGTGAATAGTAATCCGTCTGAATCAGAATCGACTGCTAAAAAAGAAACTGAAAATTCTACTCAAAAGCCTGTGCAGAAGCCTACAGAAAAGCCGACAGAAAAGTCAACGCAAAAACCGACGCAACCGCCTACCAAAGCAAAAACGGTTGATGTTCAGTATGCGGTGAGTGCCTGCATAGCCTACGGTCAGCAGCTTGGAATGAAATACGATTCCTCACTGAACACAGGCAACGCAAGCTGGTTCTCGCCCACAAACGCATCATATTATGATGATACGCAAAGCCTGACAGCAGATTGCTATGGTGATGTTGAGTATGTAGCCTACTACTTCCAAAGCAGTGGCATAGCTCCGAGAGACTTATCATTCAATGTAATTGCAGAAAACAACAAAATATATGTAGTCTACTGTTGAGCATACGATTAAGCAAGGCACTCACTTCATTGTGGGTGCTTATTTTTATGAAAGGAAGATGACAATGAAAATCAATAGTATAACACTCTCAGACCTCCGCCGTATGAACGGTAAGGAAGGACTCATCTTGCAGGGCTGTGGAGGTGAAATTAAAGAATGGATGGACGGCATCAATAAAATGCTTACGGACAAAGGAATACTTCTTGACAATACAAAGTTTGAGAATGTTTCTGTGTTTCAAAATGATGGCGTTACCTGTATTCTTTATCCATTTGCCGATGTCCACCTTGACATCGGCAAGCTTGCAATGTGGAGATTACAGTCCTACACAGCCTTTGCCGGAACTTGGCTTTCCGATTATGTAGATAACAAGCTCGGTGGTTTTATTATCGATGAACAGAGCAAAGCAGAAAAGGTCAAACCCGACTGTGCATTGATAGGTCAGGATGGCAATATATTCAATCTGTTAGGAATTGCAGGCCGTACATTAAAGCAAAACGGTATGGCTCCGTTCATACCGCATTTTTATGTGCTGATTTTAGATGACAGAAATGATAAAGAAAGGAATCTCGGTATGAACGCAGGACTTTCTATGCTTTGGGTTTGTGATGCGGTTTGGGTTTTCGGAGATGAAATAACTGAGAGTATGAAAACAGAAATTCGCTTTGCAGAAAAACTGAACATCGAAGTCAGATATATATCGGAGAATAATTTAAGAAAATCGGAGGTAAAAAATGATAAATTCAAGAAAAATTAAGTTGTTGAAGTGGATAGCAGGAATATCAGTAATACTGTTAATGCTCGGAATATCGGCAGTAAATGCTTTTGCGGCAGGCGATGTATCATCAGCCATTGAAAGCACATGGACATCGGCACAAACACAGATAAAAAGCGTTGTAAATAATGTTGTCTTTCCTGCCGTAGATATGATTCTTGCTATACTTTTCTTTGTTAAACTAGCTACGGCTTATCTCGATTACCGCAAGCACGGACAGTTTGAATTCACCGCGCCGGCAATACTTTTCGGCTGTCTGGTGTTCTCGTTGATTGCGCCGCTATACATCTGGACAATACTTTAAAATTGAAAATGGAAAATGTAAAATGGAAAATTTCGGACGAGCAGATGGGTTGTAATGATAAAAAGCCTTGTTGCCCGAATTTATTTAAAATTGCTGCCGCACACCTTAATTTTTAACTTTCCATTTGACAGGGGGTGATTTATATTTTTGATTGGTTAGGAGATTTTATCGGTGGTATCGGAAGTGCCATAGGCAGTGTGTTTGATTACCTCGGTGAGCAAATCTCAAACGCTATATGGAACACGATGTTACAGTGGTTCTATGAAACGATTTACAACGCTGTCGCAGACTTTTTCACTATGATGGGAAATATGGGAGCAGATGTGTTCGACCTCACTTGGGTGCAGGCGACAATAAACCTGTTTACGCTGTTTGGCTGGGCATTGTTCGTCGCAGGCACGGTCGTCGCCGTGTTTGATGTTGCAATAGAATATCAGAACGGCAGAGCGAACATAAAGACAACTGCAATTAATGTCTTAAAAGGTTTCTTTGCCTGTTCGCTGTTCGGCGTTGTGCCTGTGGAACTGTACAAGTTCTGCATAAGTCTGCAAAACACATTCTCAAAGGACTTGTCATCTATAATGGCAGGACAGCAAAGCATTGATTTAGCAGGACAAAGCACAAGTGTTTTAGAAGGTAGTTTTTCAGTATCAATACAAACAACATTCGGACTTCTCAATTTGCTATGTATGATAGCCTTTGCCTACTGCGTAATAAAAATCTTTTTTGCGAACATCAAGCGTGGAGGAATTCTGCTCATTCAAATGGCGGTAGGTGCGCTGTATATGTTTAGTGTTCCGAGAGGATATCAGGACGGCTTCAATCAGTGGATGAAACAGATAGCGGCACTATGCCTGACAGCATTTATGCAGACAACTCTGCTGTTCCTCGGGTTGCTGACCTTCCCCGGCAATATGCTTTTGGGACTTGGAATAATGCTTGCATCAAACGAAGTTCCGAGAATTGCACAGCAGTTCGGTCTTGATTCAAGCGTTAAGGAATATACCAAGCCGTTGTTCTCAATCCCGACTCACCACTTCTTATTTTTCCACGGCAACATCAATCCGAAGGACTTTGAAGATGCGCTTATGGTAGAGCCAAATGAGTATGCCTTAATCAAATTTGGTGAGCGTGGCACTTGTCTGTATAGGTGCGGTAATGAACGCTATTTGCTTCTCGTTCAGGCTCCCGAATATAAAGCAGAGATTTTCGGTAGTGCTGGTGGGAGATAATCGCTTTACAGGATAGATAAGATTTGCTATAATAAAACTTATAAATATTTATTGTTTGATATGGTGTTTTTTTAAAAGGAGGGCTATTCTTATGAGTGCATTATATGTTATAGGAAATGGTTTTGATTCTGCTCATAATTTAAAAACATCATATTGGTTCTTTAGAGAATACTTAAAAAAGTATGCAGAGAATTTTTATATTAGGCTCGAAGAGAATTATGGATTCTATCAGATTGATATTGACGACTATCATAACGGTCCTAATCCTCAAAAAGCATTAAAAAGAAGAGACGAATATGTGTATGATGTTTTTTGGAAAACTATTGAAGAAAAATTAGGATATGTAAATGAAACCTCTATGCTAGATTTTTCACAATCCATTGTAGATGCTCTTGATTTAGAAAGTGGGCCAGTAGGAATACAAGATACACTTGATGATTATTGGGAAGAACAATATTCATTTATCAATGAGTTGCAGGATTATGTTTTTAAATGGGCAAAACAAATACGATTAAATAAATGCATCCCATTGTGTAATGAGTTAGTTGAGAATAAAGACGATATTTTTTTAAACTTTAATTATACTAATACGCTAGAAAAAGTTTATAATATTCCACCATCTAATGTTTTGCATATTCACGGTGGCTTACCAGCTTATTGTGGTATAAAGCCGATTTTAGGACACGGTAACTATGATGCGATAAAGAAATGTAAAAAACAAATTGAAAATGCTGAAAGAGTATTTGATGAGGCATCTATTAGTATTTATAATGCTATAGCTGACTTTTATAAAAGCACTTTAAAGGATACGAAAAAAATATTATTGTTTAATAGCGGATTTTTTAATAGGTTGGCTAACATTGATACAGTAAAGGTAATAGGTCATTCGCTTGGAAAAGTTGACCATCCTTATTTTAAAAAAATTTTAGATAGCATAGATAAGAATTCGGAATGGTTTGTATATTATTATAAAAGCGAAGAAGAATATATCTTTGAAAAAGAAATGCTTGAACTTGGTGTAAATAAAGATAAATTACATGTTTTACATTCAAATGAATTTTGGAAAGTCTAGTATCTATAGTGAACATTAAATATCTTATTTGAATTAGCCAACTAATCATAACAATGTGTTATGAACAGTTGGCTTTTTTCGTTTGGAGGTGATTTTGTGAGTGCTACCATAGGTGCGGCACTAAAGAAAATAGCGGTTGCTCTGCTCACAGATAAAAAGGTAATAAAAACAATAGGCGGTATAGTTATCGGCATAATCATAATTGTGGTTATGCCGATTGTTGCTGTTGTTTCCGTTTTCAACGGAAGTATGGATATTGATGCCGACAAACTCAATCAGTCTATACAAGAAAACATTTCAGCCGAGCAGATGGAAAATCTACAGCTTATTAACGACACAATGACAGAGGTTGAAAATCAACTGAAAAATAAAAAGTTGTCCAACTATAACACGCAGGCAGAGGTTATCTATCTATTCTCCTTGTCCGATAAATCAGAGGACGAGAATTTTGTAAAAAACTTTGTTTCCTGTTTTAAGAAGAACCAGTCAGATGAGGATTTGATAAATGCCGTCAATCAGAAATTCGGAACAGAGATTAATTATGACGAGTTTCAGAAAATGATGCAGTCAATCAAGGGTGCGGAAATCAGTACCGCAGGCTTTACTGACAAGACCACGAAGAACAATCTCGACCTTGTCAAGTGGTGTGAGAACGCATACAAAAACGGCTGGGGATATGTGTACGGCGGTTACGGTCAGATCTGCACCAAGCAATATCTTGACCAACAGGCGTCGTTGTTTCCCAGAAATAACGAGGCAGGTGGTGAGATGAGAAAGGTCGGTGAAAAATGGCTCGGCAAGAGAGTTTGTGATTGCATAGGTTTGATAAAATCATATGCTTGGTACAACTCTGACAGCGGAGAAATTGTCGCAGGCTCAAACGGTTTCACGGACTGCGGAGCAAATTCTATCTGGAGCAATGTAAGCGAGAGCGGACCGATTTCAACTATGCCCGACACACCCGGACTTGCTGTCTGGATGGACGGACACATCGGAGTGTATATCGGCAACGGTGAAGTTATTGAAGCACAAGGCACCGCTTACGGAGTTGTCAAAACTCAGCTCTCAGGGCGAGGTTGGACAAAGTGGTTGAAAATACCGAATATTAAATATGTAAATCAGAGCAACAAGAACTGACGAGGTGATTTTTTATGAAGAAAACAAGCGTAAGTATTATGTACGAAGATGAAAAACTGAATGCAGTAAAAATGTATATGTCACAGCGTGATTTGGATTTCAAGGAAGAACTTGAAAAATCTGTGGACTCTCTGTACGCAAAATATGTCCCTGCAAATGTCAGGGAGTTCATTGATATGAAAGATTCACAGGTAAAAACACCCAAGCCTAAAAAGCCAAAGCCACAGGAAGAAAATACAGAGGTGGTAACTTGAAAAGTCAAAACTTCGGAATAGAAATGACCGGAATCACTCGAAGTACTGCGGCGAAAGTGATTGCCGGTTATTTTCATACAGAGGCAACTCATGTCGGCGGTTGTTATGATGCATATTCTGTTCGTGACAATGACGGCAGGATGTGGAAGATTATGCGTGACGCAAGCGTCCGTTGTGAAAACCGTTCAGGGCAGAATGCAAGTTCACTGTACTCGGTTGAATTTGTCACTCCGATTTGTAATTACGATGACATTGAAACCATACAGGAGTTAGTGAGAAAGCTTCGTGGTGCAGGAGCGAGAGTCAACTCAAGCTGTGGTCTGCATTGCCATATTAATGCGGCTCCGCATACCCCGAAAACACTTCGCAATATCGTAAACATTATGGCGGCGAAAGAGGACTTGCTCTACAAGGCTTTGAAAGTGAATGTGTCAAGAGAACATTACTGTCAGAAGATGGACACTCGCTTTCTTGATGAAATCAATAACCGCCCTCCTATGTCTATGGAACAATTCAAGTCAATGTGGTATGACGGAGAGGATTACAGCTACCGACACTATGATGACACACGCTACCACGCTTTGAATCTTCACAGCGTGTTCTACAAGGGTACGATTGAATTCCGTCTTTTTAATTCAACCTTACACGCAGGCGAGGTCAAAAGTGCTATTCAGCTTTGCCTTGCAATCAGTCATCAGGCTTTAATTCAGAAGTCTGCAAGACACGCTAAAACTGTATCGGATAATGAAAAGTACACTTTCAGAACTTGGCTTTTGAGATTGGGTTTGATAGGTGACGAGTTCAAAACAGCTCGTCATCATCTGCTGAAAAATCTTGATGGCAATATTGCTTGGAAAGACCCTGCACAGGCTGAAAAGCAAAATCAAGGCTCGGCTTCTGATTTCATTTCAAGAGTTATGGAAGATTACGCTTATGAAATCTCGGGCAGAAAAGCATATGCCGATTACATCGCTACCCGTCCTCGTGCCGAGAGATTCGGCTCTCACGGACTTTTTACCGATGACGGTGTTCAGGTTCAGCTGTCAAAAGTAACGGAAGAACTCGACAAACACAAGGGAAATATCTGGACTGCAATAATTTCAATCCGCAGAGAAGATGCACAACGGCTTGGCTTTAATACCGGAGCTCGCTGGCGGGATATGCTCCGCACACAGACAGAAGCACTTGCTAAAAATCTGAAAATACCAATGGAGAATCTTCGTTGGTATGCTGCATTTCATAATGAATCGCACCACCCTCATGTGCATCTGATTGCATATTCAACTGTGGAGAACGAAGGCTATCTCACGCAAAAGGGAGTTGAAAATCTGCGCTCGTCATTTGCAAAAGATATTTTTCAGCAAGATTTATTGTGCATCTATGAAAAGCAAACCGAACACAGGGATAAGCTCCGTGCTGAGGCTCGTGACATTGCAGAAGATTTGGTTTCAAAAATCAACTCAGAAATATATATCAGCGCATCAATTCAGCATAAGCTGTTGGAACTTGCTGACAGACTTTCACAAACGAAAGGTAAAAAGGTTTACGGCTATCTTAAACTTGATGTAAAGGCGATTGTGGATTCCATTGTTGATGAGCTTTCAAATGATGACAGGATTAAAAAATTATATGACCTTTGGTATGAGCAAAAAGAAAATACAATTCGTACCTACACAGATGAAATTCCTGACAGGATTCCTCTTGCCCAAAACAAGAAATTTAAGTCAATCAAGAACGCTGTAATTAAGGAAGCGTTGAAATTAAATCTCACCGAAGATAAGATTGAGGAAAGTGAGAATGCAGACGAAGAACCTGTTTCAAATCCATTTGAATATGAAGAAAACACCTCTGCCGAATCAGTCTTTGATTCAGGCAGAGGTGCTTTGTATCCTCGTTATTCAATTAAAACCAACCGCAACAGCGTTGCAGTTTCTTCTCTTTATCTCCTGCGTTACCTATGCAATATGATTCAAAGTCAATTAAGATTTGAAGAAAGGCAGAAAGTACAGAGGACAGATAAAAAATTACAGCAGAAGATTAATGATAAGAAACACGATCAGGGGCTGAAAATGTAAGTTTGATAACTGAAATATAACTACATGCACATATTGACTCTATAATATATGCATTAGTATACTGTTATATTTCTTTATTAATTTTCTTGCTATTTCATCAGAATAATTCTTTTCAGATACTTCTTTCCAATATGATTTATATAATTTCTTTAGTTCTTCAAATACTGTTTGAGGATTACTTAAATAGTACTGTCCATTTTGTTCAAACACTGTTTCTAGTTGATATGTTAATGCGGTATCATCCTTTGTTTGACCTTGATGCAATATTCCACATCTAATACCTTTATAAAATTTTATTGCAAGATCTTCTGATATATTGGAATCTAATAATGGAAGAATCTCCTTATAAGCATTTCCAACTGCACCACTATCTCTAGATTCATCAAATCCATTTTTTATTTCAAAAAATAGTTCAATAAGAATACAATTAATTCTCATAGTAATGAATGCAGTATTTTCTGGAACAGCAAGCTTTGATAAACACATATTGACTCTTTCAATTGGGGAAAAATAGTTTTCATCGATACGTTTTTTCATGTATTTTTTTACCTTTTGAAAAAGTTGTGTAGCCTCTGCATGATTGTTTCTATTGATTGCTGAATTTAAATCCTCACTTATCCGTTTCGCATCTTCGGTTTTAAGTTGTTTACAAAACCATGTCCTATCTGAATCAAACATTAATGTACCATCCTATCATATTTATATATCCAAATTATTTATGCCTACAAATTCACAAAATTATATTCAATATCTTATTTCTCAATTAAGAAAAAGAATGTCGAGTTTTTTTAAAAAGCAAACTTATAAATCTCGACTGATCAACCAATTATTTTACAATTATCATATCATAGACAAATAAAATTGTCTATAAAAAAATCAGCCTACCGCCAAGGAACATCTGCACCCAAACGCTGATAGGTGCCACCTGTCACAGTGATAAGAGAAGAACTCCCCACTATAAGATATTACAGCAGAAAAGAAAAATATACACAAGGAAGTGATTACAATATCAACCTACATTCATTTTACAAAAGAACAGCGAGAGCAGGCAAGGCGAACAGACCTTGCTAATTTTTTAATCGGTCAAGGCGAGAAAGTCAAGAAATCAGGTTCAGAATACGAATGGCTTGACGGTTCGCAAAAGGTAACAATCAGAGGCCACCTCTGGTATCATCAGTACGAACAGAAAGGCGGTGACGCAGTTGACTTCATCCGCAGATTTTATAACAAGGACTATGCCGAAGCGGTTGAAATGCTTTTGAATAACTGTGGCGGTCAAATCATAACCTCACCGCCCACAGGAAAAGAGCGTAAACCCTTTGAACTGCCGCCGAGAAATGATAGAATGAGCAGAGTTTTTTCTTATCTGCTGTTGACTCGTGGCATTGACAAGGATGCGCTTTTTGAGTTTGTGCGGAAGAAAATGATTTATGAGTCAGCCGATTATCACAATGCTGTCTTTGTCGGCTATGATTCAAACGGTAAACCTCGCCACGCACATAAGAGAGGAACGGTGACGAGTAATCCGTATAAAGGAAATGTTGCAGGCAGTCAGCCCGAGTACAGCTTTCACTTTAACGGCACAAGCGAAAAGCTATTTTTATTCGAAGCTCCCATTGATATGCTTTCCTACATTTCAATGCATAAGGAAAATTGGAAAAGTCACAGCTATGCGGCGTCCTGTTCAGTCTCGGACAGGGTGCTTTTTCAATGTCTGCAAGACAATCCGAACATCAAAAATGTGTTTCTCTGCTTTGACAATGACGAGGCAGGACAGACAGCAAATAAACGCATAGCCGAAAAATTAAATTCAATGAATATCCAAAACGAAATTCTTATTCCAACGCATAAAGACTGGAACGAGGATATTTTAAACGGTGAAAGGATTGATGAAATATGCCGTCAGGTGTTATAACTCTGATTATTGTGACAGGTTCAATGTTTGCCTTGTTCATAATTATTTCTATGGTGGGCAATCACTATTCACTCAACCGAATAAAGAATAAAACAGTCGGACAAGGTCAGCACGGCATGGCTCGTTGGGCAACAAAAAAGGAAATCAAGAAAACCTACAAGCAGATTGATTTCAAACCCGATGAATGGCGTACAAATCCCAACAGCAGACCAACTGAGCAAGGAATAGTTGTCGGTTGCAAGAACAGCAGAAAAGGAACAACAGCAATGGTTGACACAGGCGATGTCCACGCTCTGATGATTGGTGCGGCCGGTGTCGGCAAGACTGCATTTTGGCTTTATCCGTGCATTGAATATGCTTGTGCAACGGGTATGTCATTTTTATCAACCGACACAAAGGGTGACATTGTTCGAAACTACGGAACGATTGCAGAAAAGTACTATGGCTACAAAATTTCTATTATTGACTTGCGTAATCCCACACGCTCCCATGGCAACAATCTTCTACACCTCGTAAATAAATATATGGACTTATACAAAGCAAATACCAAACAGCTTGTTTACAAGGCAAGAGCAGAAAAATATGCGAAAATCATTTCAAAGACGATTATTCTTTCAGGAATGGACTCAGCTTCATTCGGACAGAACGCTTACTTTTATGATGCGGCAGAGGGACTTTTAACAGCAACTATTCTGCTTCTTTCAGAATTCTGCGAACACGAAGAACGGCATATTGTTTCGGTATTCAAAATCATTCAGGAATTACTTGCACCAACCAATAAGAAAGGCAAAAATCAGTTTCAGTTGCTTATGGACTATCTTCCCGACGACCACAAGGCAAAATGGTTTGTAGGAGCCGCACTGAACACAGCCGAACAGAGTATGTCAAGCGTTATGAGTACGGCATTGTCAAGGCTGAATGCTTTTCTGGACTCCGAGCTTGAACAGCTTTTGTGTTTTGATACAGAAATAGACGCTGAAAAATTCTGTAATGAAAAGTGCGCAATATTCATTGTAATGCCGGAAGAAAACCCAAACACTTTTTTATGGTTTCGCTGATTATTCAACAGCTTTACCGTGAAATTCTGTCCGTTGCCGACGAGAACGGCGGCACGCTTAAAAATCGCTGCGTATTCTTCTGCGACGAGTTCGGTACCCTTCCCAAGATTGACTCTGCCGAGATGATGTTCTCAGCCTCCCGTTCAAGGCGGTTGCAGATAGTGCCAATAATTCAATCCTTCGCACAGCTTGAGAAAAATTACGGCAAAGAGGGTGCTGATGTTATCATAGATAACACACAGCTGACCATTTTCGGCGGCTTCGCTCCTAACAGCACAAGTGCGGAAGTCCTATCAAAAGCACTTGGTTCAAGGACTGTAATGTCTGGTTCGGTTAGCAAAGGCAAGGATAATCCGTCACAATCCTTGCAAATGATTGAGCGACCTTTGATGACTCCCGATGAGCTGAAGTCACTTTCAAAAGGCACATTTGTTGTTATGAAAACAGGTTTTTATCCTATGAAAGTAAAACTAAAGCTGTTTTTTAAATGGGGTATTAAATTTGAAGAAAAGTATGAGGTCATGGAAAACAGCAACCGTGAGGTTCACTATGCCAACCGTTCGGAGTTGTTCAACAACATAATCCAAACATACTGCCCTCACTATCTTGAACAGACTGTTACTGATTCGGATTTTGATGAAGCAAGCGGTGAAAAAAAGAAGAAAAATGAAAATCTTAAGACTTCGCCAAACGCAGAACAGACCGAGAGTGAAGATACTATTAATTCAGACAGCAAAACGATCCAACGGAAAAACCCGAAAATTTAAGCGGTGAACAGGACACGAATAAACCGAAAAAGGTTGTCATAAAAACTCAAAGACCACCACAGGGGGATAACAGCAATGAGTAGATTAACTTTTCTGTATCAAATGGACTTGCCTCACAGAGCCGTAGCCGTATATACCTACCTCCACGACCGAGCAAACAAAAATGGCGAATGCTGGTCTTCGGTAAAAACAATAGCAGGCGACATAAAGCTGTCGCCTGCTACAGTAAGAAGGGCAATTAAGGATTTGAAAAATGCTAAACTAATTACAACCAAGCAAAGATATAGAAGCAACGGTGAGAAAAGTAGTTTACTGTTTAAAATAATTCCAGTTAACTTAAGGTTATGACACTACGCCGGTGGCACTACACTTTATTGTAACTGACATTGAATAATCTTTTGATTCAGCACTTGTTTTCCATGTAGCTGTTGCTTTTGCTGTTGCCGTGTTGCCTGATTTGCTGTGCGATGCACTCTTTATAGACCAAGCAGATGCTGGAGCTGTTGTAATATGGGAACAGCTTGTACAGGTCGATGTACTGCCATTGTATGAAAATGTAGCCTTAATTGCAACTGACCAAAGTACAGTACCACTGCTGTTTTTGTAATATCTTGTTTTTGTTTTTGTAATTGTATTTGTGGCATATAAAGAAATACCTGGATTTGCAGTATCGTCAGTAATTATTGTTTCAATATAGTCACCATTATCTAAATATTCAATGGTTCTTTCTGTATTGTCGGCAGTTGTAGCACTTACAGGAATACTCAAAAATATACAACTAATAAGTGCAATAATTAATGTAATAGTTATTGTTTTCTTCATAGTTTTTACTCCTTTATTCAATTACTTCTTCAGCGATAACAACTTCTTGCCTCATGATTGCTTGATGTTCTTCCCATAATATAACGCCATACACAGTAGAAAGAACTAAAGCAACTGCAATGATTACGGCGATTAATGATTTAATATATTTGCTGATTTTAAGCTTTTTAATAACATAGGGAACACCGGTAGCAGAAAAATATTCAGCTACTATATCAACAGGAGTTCCGTAGTTTTTATAAAGTTCTTCCTTTGTTGTTGCGTCTGCTTCCTCACAGTAGTCCTCTATATCCTTACTTAGATTCTTTATGTATTTTCTTTCCTCTTTTCCTTTTACAGGAAACATAGCTTTTATTTCGTTGATATATTCCTTACATAGTTTATTCATTTTCCTTATCCTCCATATTTTCATTTAAAGATGAGAGTATTTTTTCTACACCGGTGTAAGCACCGCGAAAGTTATTTAACAGTTGGGTGTAATATTCCTTGCCTTCAGGTTCAAGATGATAATAAACCCTTGTTCTCCGCTTGCCAACAAGCTTTGAATATTGAGAAATTTTACCCTCATTTTCAAGCTTGTAGGTAACGGCATAAATGGTATTTTGGGAAATCGCAAGGCACCCGTTGGAAAATTCCTTAATGTACTTAACAATCTCATAGGCGTAGCTATCATGGTCATTCAAAATTGCCAGAATAAGAATTTCTGTTATTCCGCTGAAAAAATTATTTTTAGTACCCATAAAACACCTTTTCAAAATTATTATTTACCAGCAATTCTATTATACATAAAAATATTGTAATTTCAATATTTTAAATATCAAAATATTATTGACAAGCCTTGTCAATAGTGATATGATTTAATCACAAGATAATTGAATTATGGTAACATTGTTCAATTTATTGAAGTTTTGTGATTGTTGCAACAAATTACAGATAAAATTTAGACAAATAATAAATAATAGAAGGAGGTTTTCGATAATGAAAACAAAGAAAAGCAAAGTAAGGAGAACGGTTATTACCATTATGGCGGCGGTTTGTGCAATCTCATCGTTTTCTGCTATCAGTGCAAGTGCATATACACACAGTTTGGAGTACACAGCAAAGGGAAGTACTAAGGTGAGCGTAATACTTCGTTCGAGTGGTTACACAAATTTGATCATCTCACCTTTGCAGTGCAGAACAAAGAATGGATCGAATTATTCTTATGTAAGGGATACAAACTCAACTGGAAACGGTACATCAATTTACGCAGGTGTTACTCCCGGTACCGGCTGGAAACTTGTAGCGAGCAGCACATATGACTACACAAAATATAAGGTTGGAACGGGCAGTACATATTCTATGGACTATTATTGGCAAAATTGATATATCTAAGATAATCCCTTCAGGAGTATCCAATTTTTTTGGCCTGATATCTTAATATTCTTAGTATCGGATTTACAAATGAGTAATAACTTATAAAACCAACCACCTGTGGTTTTGTGTTATTAGGTAAGGGTAAGAAGCAAAATAGTTAAATGAATATTTTGTATAACTACCATATTTCGAACAGAAAGGGGGAGTTTATACTCCCCCCCCCAATTGATTTTATATAAAAACTTTACAATTTGTATGGTGACTAAAATGAAAAAACTTCTATCTGTTTTATTATTAATAATTGCTTTCTCTTCTCTAAGTGCTTGTGGTAAGCAGGGAAATAGTCAGCCTGTATCTGATGATCCAACTAACGGAATAAATAACGGGTTAAAATCAAATGAATACAGTGATACAGTAACAGACTACGGGACTCAGGCTTATGAAAAAACATCGTTTGAAATTGGCAAAGATGATCAGCCGTTTTTTATTTCAAAAACAGGTATGAACATATCAAATGGAAGCGGAGAGTACACTTTTTATAACAATACATTATATTATTATGATAACAAAGTACAAAAAGCTGTTATCGCTTGCGGAAAACCCGACTGTCAGCACATAACAAATGTTGACGAGGGGGAAAGCGACTGTAATGCATTTTTCCCAAATAGTATATTTTATTTTGATAAAGGTTATGCCTATTATAATGATAATATCTATATGCTAGGAAGAGGCAGTGAAAGCGACAACTCGGTTTCTCTCTACAAAATTAGCTCGGATGCATCAAAACGAGAAGAAGTATTAAAATTATTTGAAACTTCTGATATTAATAATATAGGAGTGTTTACGATTCATAGAAAATATGCTTTTTGGTCATTAAACACACAGAAGGGTACACAACTGTTTCGAATGAATTTAGATGACAAAAAAGTAGAACAAGTATTCAGGGAAAATGATAATGGTGTCTTTATAACGAGATTTATCGGAGCCGGAGATTATTTGTATTTTTCATATTCATATGCAACTGATGAAAGTTATGATAATTGGGACGGGTATATATGTCGTCTTAATATACATTCAGGTCAAACTAAAAAAATAATAAATACAACGGGTTGTTATACAGTAATGAATAATAAGATTTATTACTTTGATTCAAACAAGTTTTTTCAATGTGAACTTAATGGAGAAAACAATTCTAATTTTATTGATGCACCTGATGATTCTTGGCTGATAGTTGGTGATACTAAATACTTATACCTGACAAATTGGGATAATGAAATTACAGATTCCTCATCTTACAAAATATTTGTTGTTAGTACGGACGGAAAAATAATAGATACAATTCCTATTTCAGATTGTGAATTTTTCAGAGGCGGACTTTCAGACAATCTATATATTGAAACAACTGATAGAAAACTAAAGGTGTTCGCAAAAAATCAAATAGGAACCGGCAAATATAATTGGAAAACAATTTATACTGTATCGGATACCGGGGAAGTAATTTTAAATGAATGAATCTAAAAGAGTTTTCTTAAATAAAAAAATAATATTCAGCTTTTTAATACTGATGACAATATGCTTCTCCTTTTTTCTTTACACTCAATACCAAAATACTTATTCAAATGGATGTAGTGTTGAAACGCTAAACAGTTACAGGAAAGAATTTTTTAATGACTTAAGTAATAAAACTATTTTGCAGGCGCGAAACATCGTGTCGGAACAATTAGATTATGTTTCGACTGTTAATTCATTAATTAATTTTGAGAGAATGAAACTGGAGGACAAAGACAACTACTTAGACGTATGGCAAGATAAAGAGGAAGAGTTGCGTAATTTATATCCGGAAATATCGAAAGAATATGATGAAAATAAAAACTTATATTCGGAAAATGATTATTCGGCTAAAGAAGCCGTGCTTCTGGAAGTTTTAACTCAAATTGAGTATATCATTGACTATCCGGATTATTTAGATAGTATTGATTCTAAATCAGAACAAATGAACGAAATAAGTATTTTTTCAAATGCTGATTCGCTGTCTAACTCAAATATTAAAAAAACAGCGGACGATTACGCAAATCTAAAACATATAGATCTTGAGCTTGGTAATGATAAACCAATTATTTCTGTAGTTAATTTTGGATTAGTGCATTATATAATTTTTATTTTCAACTTAGCTATCATCATAGTTTTTATTCAAGAGAGAAAATCGGGTCTTTGGAATATTATCCATGCTACTAAAAAAGGAAGATTTTCACTTGCAATCAAGCGAATAGGAATTCTGACGGTAAGTGTTTTTCTGTCTACTGCTATTGCATATACCATTTTATTTATTACATCTTTTTTGTTATACGGTGGCATAGGTGATGTATTTAGAAGTGTTCAATCAATCCAGGAATTTCAAAATTTTGTATTTCCGATGTCAGTACTGGGATTTATTGCATTTTATGTTTTTATAAGTGCCTTATCTCAATTCGTCCTAATACTTTTTGTTTGGTTAATAATTTCACTTATCAGAACAATTAATATCGCATTGGGTTTTGCCGGTGTAATATTGGCTGTTGAATTTACATTGTATAAATTATTGCCAATCCAAAGTAATTTGTCTATTTTAAAATGCGTAAACTTGTTTTGCTTTGTGGATCCAACAACAGAAGTTGCAAAATATCATAACCTGAATTTTTTGAATATCGTTATAAACAGATTTTGGCTTATATTTTACTCTTTAATAGCGTTTATACTCATTTTTGGATTAATAACAGTGTTGGTTTCTGCGTTTAAATACCCTGAATCTAACGGAAATAAGTTAACGAATCTGCTTAATAAGTTCTTTAAAAAATTAGCTGATTTATACTGGCAGATAGTTGAAAAAATATCTATTATCGGCTATGAACTTTATAAACTCTTAATCATTCAAAAGGGATGGATAGTTTTAACTGTGCTGATATTTGTCCTTTTTAATACTGTTAATACAACAGAAATTTATCAAAGTGAAACAGAAAGCATAGTTAACGAATTTTATGAGAAATATAGTGGACAATTAACAGATTTTGCGCGTCAATACGCTGTGAATTTGAAAGACGAAATTGAAAAAGTGGATTCTGAACTTGCCCAAGCATATTTGGATTATAGAGAAGGTAAAATTACTCAAAATAACTATAATTCGCATGTCTTGAAATCAGATGCTTTTGATAGTAAAAGAGAAGCTCTGAATATTATACAGGAGCGTATAAATTATGCTGAAAAGCAAGGTGACAATGCCTGGCTTGTAAACCCAGAAGGATACATTGAACTGCTGGATTCAAAGGCTTTTTCAAGGCAACAGAACTTTGCATTACTTTCTGTTTTTTGTATTATTATTATTTTGTCAAATGTTTTTGCCTATGAAAAGCAGTCAATGGTATATCCTGTGCTTATGTCTTCGTTTAAAGGACGCCAATTTCTGTTTAGGAAAAAGGTTCTGGCAGCAACTATTATTACCCTAATAATATGGCTATGTACAAGTTGTGTAGAAGTTATTAGCGTATGCATCAGATACCCGATTGAAAACTTAAATGCTCCGATTTACAGTATTGAATTCCTGAATATAATTCCTTTTAATTGCAGTCTTATTATTTTTCTATTAGGATTATATATTTCAAAACTGCTTATTATGATTTCTGCTTGCTTCATTGTATGTTTGATTTCTACATTGGGAAAATATGAGATTAGTATGATTATCTCGACAATTCTGTTGGTTGTACCTGCTCTGCTCTATATACTTGGAATTGATTTTTGGGGTTATATTTCGGTTATTCCTCCATTAGCCTCAATGAAGTTAATACTGTCATCTAATGGCACAACTTATTTTATTCAGCTTGTTTTAATGCTTATCTTGGGAATATCATCTATCTTTTTTGCAAGACAAAAATGGTGCAAAGAAAGAAGGTTTGGTAATGACACTTGAAATGAAAAATTTAACAAAATACTATGGTAACAACTGTGCATTGGATAACCTCAGCTTGTCGCTCTCAAATGGAATATATGGTGTTCTCGGAGCAAATGGAGCAGGTAAAAGTACCCTTATGAATCTGATTACTGATAATGTCAAGAGGACCTCAGGAGAGATTTTATATGACGGGACAGATATTTTGAAACTCGGTAATAGGTTCAGAAAACATCTTGGTTATATGTCACAGCAGCAAGGTTTTTATGATCAGATATCAGCAAGAGCTTTTTTGCTATATATAGCCTCATTAAAAGGCTTGAAAAAGAATGAAGCAAAGGAACAAACTGACAGGTTGTTAGAATTTGTTAATTTGTCCGATGTAGCACATAAAAAGGTGGGTTCTTTTTCGGGCGGAATGAAGCAACGTGTTCTTCTGGCGCAGGCATTGCTTGGAAATCCAAAAGTAATACTGCTTGATGAACCCACTGCGGGACTCGATCCGAAAGAGAGAATTCGTATTCGCAACTTTATAAGTGAGATTGCTGAGGATAAGATTATATTGTTTTCAACACATGTAGTTTCAGATATTGAGTTTATCGCAAGGGAAATAATATTGCTCAAGAACGGTAAGCTTGTGTCACATGATACCTGTACCAACCTTACAAAAGAAATTGCAAATAAGGTAGTTGAGATGGAAATTGAAAAAGAAGAATTAAAATATTTTCAGGATAATTATCGAGTTTCAAATCTCTGTCATAATGATGATAAAATCGTAGTAAGATTAGTAACTGATATCCCACCTGAAAACTATAAAATACAATCCGTAAAAGCAACCCTTGAGGATTTGTATCTGTATGTGTTTGAGAACGGGAAATAACAAAAACAGAAAAAATAAGAAGATATTTAATATGTGCTTGTTAAATGCCGACAGGTTTTAGCTTTTAATGCTATTACCTGTCGGCATTTTTATGCTCTTTTTTGCATTGAAAGCAGAAAGGACTTTATTGTTATACAAGAGCAGGAGTCCTCCAGTCAATTTGATTTTTTAAATTCAGATTGATTGGAGGACAAAATATGGACAACAAACGTCCCAAAAGAAGAAAGGATAAGTATAATCCTTACACATTACATACAGAAAAGGGAAAGTACTATATCTCATTTACAGATGCTAATAATTGTATTCAAAAAGTTTTAATATCTAAGAAAATATTTGATAGTTTTAATAAATTTGAGCTTGAAGATATTTCTTGGATGAATGAATACGACAGGCATTATGAACACTCTGAAATATACGAAAGCACATTACACGAAAGAGGCGCTATAAATGTTGAATGTATGGAAGAATACTTGGATAATACTCAGGATATGGAAAATTTGCACATGGCGATAAAAAATTTGCCGGAAGTGCAGAAACGCAGGCTGAACAAGTATTATTTTGAAGAAAAAACTTTTGATGAATAGCACTTGAAGAAGGCTGTACTTATCAAAGTATTCAAAGGTCAGTGTATCGTGCAGTAGAAAAAATCAAAAATATTTTAAAAAATTTATAAATTAGGTGTGTGTTTTAGCTTTTAAGTGAGGAAACAGGTGAAAGGGATTATTTCTCTTTTGCCTGTTTTCTATACTCGCCAAAAATAGAACAGGCGTTGCACTTTGAAAATAAAATATCAGCACATCAGATACTTTCCTTCTGCTGTTCGGAACGGACAAGCTAAATGAGCGAACTTCTATACAGAACTTCAGGACTCAGACATTGAAAGGCAAATTCAATGAGGGCGATGACAGGCAGATGGGATAATGATACTTCCGTCAAGTCAAAAGTCGAGCGTGATAAAACCGTCGCAACCAAAGATGGCGGCCGTGGGAGATCCTCACGGTGGTGAAATTCCAATGGAGCTATATGCAATAGTCATTTGATGTGTTCCTTGTCGCAGGGTATCGAGGATAAATAGCGATAACAGGATAGTGTGAAATTTAGAGCTACCCAAAACGATTGATATTATCCCGACAGCAGAAGATTTTTTGTTTTCTGCTGTCGGGGTATTTAGAAGAAAACTACTGAAAGAAGGTGTTAAAATGTTAGGATTTATTATTGGTCTTTTTGTCGGTACTTTTATAGGTGTAGTTTTTATGTGCCTGTGCAATGCAGCGACAAAAGCTGATGAGCAGATGAAAGATAATATAGATGACAAAAAATAAGGAACAGGTGATAATTTGAACGAAAACTATATAAATGAAAATAACATTGATTCAGAACACAGAATAGAATCTGTTATAAACGGACTGCAAGGTCACAATCTGCTTTTCTAAAAACAGAAATAACCATGTTGAAAGAAATGTTCTTGAAAATCTTTTGGATACATTTGAGAACAGAATGAAAGCTCAGATTGGATGCTGAATTTCTTTAAGTTATTTTTCAGATTTGCTGGATATTATAGGAATTATGTAGTATTGTTGGTTTGCAAAAATCGTATGAAAGGGTGATAAAATGAAAAGAGTATATTGCTTGTACAGAGTATCAACCAAAGGTCAGGTTGATAAAGATGATATTCCAATGCAGAAAACCTCGTGCAGAGAATTTGCAGAACGCAACGGCTGGACAATTCTGAAAGAGTTTCAGGAAAAAGGCGTGTCAGGCTTTAAGGTTTCGGCAAGTGACCGAGATGCTATTCAGGATTTGAAAGCCGCCGCAGAAAAGAAAGAATTCGATGTGCTTCTTGTCTTTATGTTTGACAGAATAGGCAGAATTGATGACGAAACCCCGTTTGTCGTTGAATGGTTTATTAAGCACGGCATAGAGATGTGGAGCGTTAACGAGGGCGAACAGCGTATGGATAATCATGTGGACAAGCTTATGAATTACATACGATTTTGGCAAGCCAACGGTGAAAGCCAGAAAACATCAGCTCGTGTTAAAACTCGCCTTAACCAGATGACGTTAGACGGCAAATTTACCGGAGGTGTTGCACCATTCGGTTACAAACTTATAAAAAGCGGTGAAGTCAATAAAAAGGGAAAAGAACTTATGGACATAGTCGTTGACGATGATGAAGCTCCGATAGTCAAGAAGATATTCGAGATGACAGTTAAAGAGGGTTATGGTTCATATCGCATGGCTGACTTTTTGAACAGTCATGGTATACGAACTCATAACAACAGTAAATTTCAATGCAACACAGTAAATCGTATTTTGAAAAATAAGATGTACTGCGGTTATTTTATATCAGGCGGTGTTGAATCCCCATACATAGAAAGACTTCACATCATTGATGAAAATGTATATGAACAAGCACAATTTATATTAAGTCAGCGTTCTAACAAAAATGAAGAGAAGAAACAAATTGCAAGAACTACAAAAGGCAGTACATTGCTGTCGGGAAATATATACTGTGCCCACTGCGGTCAGAAGATGGTATCAACAAGCTATATCGACAGATACGACAGGGCAGACGGTAGTCAGTACAGAGTTCGCAGACAGAGATATATATGTACCAATAGAGCAATGAAACGAGGTGCTTGTGACGGGCAGTCGGCTTATGTAGCACACAGAATTGACGGTGCTGTACTTGCAACGCTGAGAGATTATCTCGCCAAAATCAAATCGACGCCAAAAGATATAGCACTTGAAAAACGCTACAAATCCGAAATATCGGAGTATAGGAGAAAACAGACAAAGCTTGAAAAAGAAATTGAAAAGCTTAAAAGACAGGTAGTGGAATTATCTGCCGAAATAGGACGCTCTTTACTCGGCGAAAGCCGCTTTACTCCAGACATACTGTCAGCTTCTATTGACAATACAAACGATTTACTCCATAAAAAAGAATTTGAATTAAGTGATATAAAGTTCAAGCTTGCCAATCAGCAAAATGCAATGGGCAAGCTTGATTTTTATTATTCACAGTTCAGAACATGGGCTGATGAGTTTGATAACTCCACAATTGAGCAAAAGAAAATGATAGCTTGTCAGCTCATAAGAGAAGTGAAAGTATCACGGGGATACGAATTAGAGATTGTCTTCGACCTTAATTATGAACAATTCCTATCTCTATAAAGCTTAATAGATTGAATTTGTAAACTCAGTCTGCTATAATAATTTTAGGTTAGAAGTGGGTGAACATATATGAGTGAAGAAAATAAAATACAAATTTTTGAAGATAAAAAGATTCGTACTGCGTGGAATGAGTCGGAAGAAGAATGGTATTTTTCCATAGTTGATGTAATTTCAGTTCTGACTGACAGTAACGAACCTCGTCGTTACTGGAGCGATCTTAAGCGAAAACTTAAAGCTGAAGGAGCAAACCAGTTGTACGAAAATATCGTACAACTGAAAATGCAATCTCCTAAGGATGGTAAAAATTACAAAACAGATGTTGCAAATACAGAGCAGCTTTTGAGAATAATTCAATCTATTCCGTCACCAAAAGCAGAACCATTTAAAATGTGGCTTGCAGAAGTTGGTCGAGAGAGAATTGATGAAACCATAGACCCTGAACTTACCATAGAGAGAGCCCTTGAAACATATCTGAAAAAAGGGTATAGCAGGGAGTGGATAAATCAAAGACTTCAGGCTATACAGGTAAGAAAAGAGCTTACTGATGAATGGGATTCTCATGGCGTTAAGCAGGGTGTAGAATATGCAATTCTGACTGATGAAATTACAAAAGCGTGGTCGGGAATGACAACTCGGCAGTATAAAAATCTCAAAGGACTGAAAAAGGAAAACCTGAGAGATAATATGAGTACGCTTGAGTTGGTACTAAATATGTTGGCAGAAGCTACTACAACTGAGATTTCCAAAGAGAAGAATCCTCAGTCTTTTTCTGAAAACAGAAGTGTTGCAAAAGAGGGCGGAGAAGTCGCCGGAAATGCACGAAAAGATATTGAGGAAAGAACAGGAAAACCTGTTATTACTTCAAAAAATGCTGTTGATTTTTCAAACCTTATTTCCGATGTAATAGAAAATGATTTTGATAAAAATGAATAAAGTATTCTGATTGCCTTGTGAGTTAAAACGCTCGCAGGGCATTTATTATATCCCGATTTCTAGTTTGTTTCTCGGATGCTTGGCAGAAAGAATGTTTTTTTGTTTGTTAATGCTCGTATGTGTGTAAATCTGCGTTGTTGTAATGGAACTGTGACCGAGCATTTGTTGAATATAGCGTATGTCAACATCTTCTTCAAGCAGTAGAGTTGCAAAAGAGTGACGAAACATATGCGGAGTAATGTGCAGCGGCACTTCCGCACCGATTACATAGCTGTTAATCATATTGCGAACAGACTGCTCCGATAGACGATTGCCAAGCCTGTTTATAAAGAAAAATTTGTTGGTTGTTATTTCACATTCAAACGCTTCTTTATACCTTTTAAGCAGCGCCTGAACATTTTGATTGCAAATTTGAATCAGGCGTTCTTTTGAGCCCTTTCCGTAAATTTTGATTATGTAATCATTAAAATCAATTTGTTCAGTCGTGAGTGTGCATAATTCTGAAATCCTCATTCCGGTGGCAAACAGTAACTCAAGTATGAGTGTATTCTGCAGAGCAACTTTCTTAGTATAGTCAGTTTTAGCTTTGGTAAGTTGTAGATAAGCAAACCTAATAATTTGCTCAATATTATTTATCGGAATAGTTTTTGGGAGAATAAAGGGTTCTTTATATTTGATTTGTATCCTATGAAATGGGTTAATTTCTATAAGTTCCTCAATTTCAAGATAGTGAAAAAATGCTTTTAGCGAAGCGATTTTTCGTTTAACACTCTTAGGTTTGTACTTGCAATGCAGTAAATCAATGTATTGCTCAATGGATTTTTTGTTTGTCCATTCAATAGCAGATTCCATAGTGAATTCAAAATACTGCCTTAAATCAATAGTGTATGATTTTATCGTTTTCTGATCAAGATTTTTTCTTGAAAGGCAAAAGTTTAGATAATCAGTTGTTAGATTATTTGCTTGTACATTTTTTATTTCCATCGCATATAGCTCCTTATATTTAATAAAATTATTATGCAATAGAAAACAAAGAAAGTCTATTCAAATGCCTAGATTTATTTTGCATAAAAGTATGTTTATAAAGCAGTGAACAAGATTCTATTATGCAAAATACATAAAAATACCGTGTGAAATTTTATAACTGATTTGCGTAAAAGTTATTTAAATATTTGTCAAATTATGTTATAATTGACACCATAAAGGGTGATTATAAATATTTTTATATTATCTACCTCAAATATAGGCTTAGTTAAGTTTAATACTACATTTTTAGGATGAGGGTTGCTTGTACAAGTGTTACACATATATACATTCGTTAGATGTAAGATGTGTAGTTCGCTATCATTGACGGAAATGTATTATTAATCTTGGCTAAAATAGTGAATAGAGGATAACTCTTTATTATATATTATTTGCAGGTGAGTGTATGTGTGAAAAATCCAATCCCAATAATACTGATTTATATAATTTTCGCTTTTCAGACAGAGATAACGAAAGACTAATTTTAAGGAACTTCTTATCTGATAATAAAGATAAAATATTGTGGATTAAAGGAGTAAGTGGGGCAGGCAAATCTTTTTTTGTAAAAAACTGTAGATGTCTACTTTCTAATTATAAAGTTGTTGAATTTGAAAATAACAAGAATATGAATTCAGGAGATTGTCTTTTAAATATTTTAGATCAATTGGAATCTTTATCTAATAATAAACTATTAGAATTTTTTAAGAAAAATTATTCCTTTTTTAAAGTAATAAAAACTGATATTCAAAAATTCACTGGATTAAAATTATCGGAGGTATTGGAATATATTTTAAGTAAAAATTATACCTTAGTTGATGATAATAAAAATATTAACGATTTGTCCCACGCAATAACTAGATGTATAAATAAAATATTTTCAGACACCAAGCTTTTATTTGTAATTGATAATATAGGCAGTTGTGATCCTGCTTCGTTTGAAGAGCTGATTGATATTACAAAAGCTAACCTTTCTAATAAATATAGAAGATTCATTTTCATATCTACACAAAATGATAATGAAGATTTCAATAAAAAAATCGAAATGGAAATTCCTTATAAAGAGTTAGAAATCAATGAAATTCCTATTGAACGCTTTATGGAAATGCTCCCTGAAAATTTAGATATAACTGATTTTGTTCAAGATGACATACATCTTATATACAATTATTGTGAGGGTTATCCTGAAAGACTAAAAACACTTTTGTACAATTTAAATAGAAATCATTCTGTATTATATGAAAACGCTCATATGATAATAAGAAGAGATGAATTGATTAAGTATATTAGAAATGAGGGAGAATCACTTATTAATGTAAATAATTTTAACATTTATGAAAAATTCACTTTGTTAGTTATAGTGTGTGTAGGACGACCTTTGCAAATGAATTTAATTTTGGAAATATCAAGATATTGTTATAAAGAAGCGTTTGGTATTGCTCCAGAAAAAATAGGCGTTGAAATTGATATGCTGAAATTGACGCCAAAACCATTGACATTCATAAATGATAACAATAAGATTTATCTCTATACTGACCACGATTTTACTTTTGATACACTTGTAAATTATTTTATAAACATCAATTATTTTAATATGACAAATAGTTATATATTTAATTATATATTCAATGAACAAAATAATTGTGAAGAGCTATGCGAATTAAAGAATGATATTGAACTAAAAGCAAATTTAGCTTACAATTCAAAACAAATCAATTGGATTCTGTACAACTATCAATGTGGGAAACACTACTATGAAATGGGAATCTATTCTCAAGCTGTTAAGTATTTAAATAGATTTTTAGATTGTATTGATAAATTAGACGATTATCAAAAACTAATTTGTGGTATATCAAATTACGAAACAGGACATTATAAATTTGCAAATTCTTTTTTTAATTGCATAAGCCCGGATAATTTAATTGATAAATATAAATACTTTGTATATGCTGGAAAAACCTTAAATATGAATAATTTAGGTATAGACGCTAAACTGTTTTTTGATAAAGCAGAATTGAATGCCGAAAAAGATAGTGATGCATATATCTATGCAAAATATATGCAACATCTTACACTAACACAATTACCCGATGGTTGGGATGAAGCAAAACAAATTTATAAAGATTTAGTAAGTTGCATATTGGAAGCTCAAAAGACAAATAATAAAGAAAAATTGTATCAATTAAGCAACGCAAAATTATTAAAATGTTGTTATAATTTTTATTATGGTAAAAGTGCTCTTGAGCTTTATGAAATTGCGGAGAAAATTGCGAATCATTTTGGTGATGACATAGAAAAAGCTTATATATACCATAACTGGGGATTTGAATACATAAGGGAGGATAATAATTCTAATGGTTATACATTTTTTAAAAAATCATATGACATATTAAAGAATGTAAAAATGCATGAAGCAGCCTATTGCCTTAATAATTTAGGTATTTGTAAAATGTTTGACCAAGACTATCCCGGTGCTATTTCATGTTTTAATAAAGCTCTTATATATCACAAATCATATTATGTTGAATTAACATCTAGAACTATGTTGATGCAATGCTATAGGCTTACTAGTGATATACATTATGACGAATTTAAATCAAAATTATCAAAAATTATTTGTCAAAATATTTATGATGATCCGGCTATAATAAGAAAAGTATGCATGAATCTATTAATTTGCGAGTATGAGGATGGTATGCTTACAGATGCTCGAAACTATTATAATAGAATCAAAGATATTGTCTCTGGTACATCAAGTGAATATAGAGCTGATTATTATAATGCTAAAATAAACAATACTTCCATGCCATGTAATAACAAATATGCATTTGAAGATTCTAAGTATTTCAATAATCATAATTTTGAACCTTGGTTTATAACATTAAGCCATGATTAACATTATCTAGAAATTACTGATTGAAGAAGACTCTTTATAATGTAATGTGGCGGTTTATTATTACTTTTGCATATAAATCCCGCTTCGTTTTTAGAACATATGCGAGGAACTGTGTTAGCTTCAATAAAATAAATATCACCATTTTCAGTGATTCGATAATCAATTCTAAGTATATCATTAACATTAAGTGTTTCTTTAATAATTATTGATGTTTGTTTAATTTTTTCTGTGATGTTTTTACCGAGAATATTATCACATAAATGAAAAGTTCGTGTTCTTAAAGCCTTATCTTCTATCGACATTACCTCGTTTTGGTGTATCATATTTCCATGAAATTCTTCCAGAACTGGACAATTAATAGGATATATTCCCTTATTTCCTATTATAAAGTTTGTTACCTCATAACCAGGAATAAAAGTTTCTAATAATACTTCTTCATATGTAACCAATAAATTTTCTAATAATATATTAGCATATTTATAATCATAACAAATGCTTTTTTGAGTTATACCAATAGAAGAACCCTTAGTATTAGGTTTAATTATAATTGGATATGATAATTTCTTTAGCAAATTGATGTCGTAATAGTCTTTGTTAGAAACTAAAAGAGACGAAGGTGTTAAAACATTTTTTTCTTTTACAGCTAGTTCTGAGAAATACTTATTGTTTACAAGAGCTGATTGAAAAGGTTCAGCACCAGAATATTTTACACCTAATATTTCAAGTAAAATTGGTGCTTGTACTCTACCGCAGTTTGTATCAAGTCCATCCGTTAAGTTTAAAAATATACAATCATTAAATGTTTTATGCTCATTTACGGCTGCTATTAATTCAGGAATTCCACCAAAAATGCTACATTTATAACCACTTTGTATAACATAATTTTGTATTTCTTGAATATTATCTTTTGGAGGATGATCGCTAAAATTAATATTGTTACAGATTATGTTTTGTTTTAAATTTTCTCTTATATCGCATATGATTTTAAATTCCATAAAAAGTCCTTCCTTAACATAATAAAGAGTTATCACTTATTGGAAGAAATCTGTGAAGCAAAAGATTATATTCAAAAATAAATAGTGATTGCTTATTTAAATCTATAAAATGAAAGAAAAGTGATTTATTATGTTTAGCAAAGGGAAAATAAAAAATATCGAAATAAAGAATCGCATTGTGAGATCTGCTACTAATGAACATCTTGGAAACATTGATGGAATTATTACAGATGATTATATTGATGTGTATAGTAATCTTGCAAAAAATGATGTAGGATTAATAATTACCTCCCACATGGCTGTTGATGAAAAACAAAGGGTTGATGAAACTCAAATTTGTATTCAAAAGTTTGATAATAAGAAGTTATTGACAGATTTGATTAGAAAAGTGCATAAATATGGTAGTAAAATAATTGTACAAGTATCCCAAGGTGGAAAATTTTCATCTAATGTTGAAGGACAAGTAGCATTGACACCTACGGAAACCGAGACAAGCAAATGCATGAATTTAAAAGATATAAATAATTGCATTGAAAATTTTGCATTAGCTTGTAAAATAATACAGGATTGTGGTGCTGATGGTGTACAATTACATATGGCACATGGATATCTTTTATCTGATTTTTTAGATCCATATAATAATAAAAGAACAGATAAATATGGAGGTTCAATAGAAAATAGATATAGGATAATTCATCAAATAGTTTCTTCAATAAAAAGTATTTGTAAGAAAGAATTTATTATCATGGCAAAAATTAATAGCACATCCACTGCTAATAGTTGTCAATTTTTTGAACAACAACTCGTTATTTGCAAAATGCTGGAATTAGATGGTGTTGACGCTATTGAAATTAGTGGTATGGAGTTTGCTCAAAAGAATAGAAAAATGCCATATTTTTTATCACAAGCTTTACAAATAAGAAAACAAATAAATATTCCAGTTGTTTTAGTGGGTGGCTTCCATAAATATGCTCAGATAAATCAGGCTATTGAAGAGGGAATTGATTTTGTCTCTATGTCACGTCCCTTTATTTGTGAGGACGATTTAGTTTTTAAACTTAAAAACAGAGTAAACAGCAAATGTAGTGGTTGTAATTGTTGCTATAATATTTTTCGCAATGAATACAAGAGATGTAAGTTCCATGATAATACTATTTTGCAACTCGAAAAAAATTTTAAAAAATAGATTATGAAAAATTATAGATAATCAAAATAAGAGTAGAAGAAATAATTTACTAAGATAAGTGAAGTTGATTGCTTTGATAGTAAATATATGTAATGCGTTTTATATTGGCAAAATTTTGCGAGTAATTAAGCGATTATGTAAAAATTATGTTTTTGATTATTTATGATTTTCTATTGGGAAGCAATTGATGGGAGTTGGGTGTATGAATAAAATTGTTAATACTGGTATGAAGATTGATTTACATATTCATTCTTGTGCTTCTTCAAAAAAGGATGGCAATAAAGTAAAAAACAATACTATACAAAATATTTCCACGCTTGTGAAAAATTTAGATAGTCAAAAAGTAAATATCTGTTCTATTACAGATCATGATGCATTTTCATATGATATGTATCAAGCATTAAAAAAATCAGAGAATAAGAATAACTCAATAGAAAAAGTATTGCCCGGTGTAGAATTTTCAGTTAGATTCAAAAATGAATCTTCAGATGAAAAAGTAATCCATGTTATAGCTATTTTTTCTGATGAAAACGATGAAAAAGTTAAAAATATTGAAGCTGTGTTGAAACAAGTGCCAACAGATAAAAATGGTTCATATTCTGAAGAGAGCTTTCTGGATATTTTAAGAACAATAAATATTGATACAATACTTATTGCACATCAAAAAAATACTCTTTCAAGTCATAGCCAAAGAAAAAATGATGCAAATTCATTAGGAAAAAATAAATTTCTTGAATTTGTATATTCAGATTATTTTGAAGCATTTGAATTTAAAAACAAAAGAAACGAAATTTTAAATAAAAATTTTTTGTTACAGGAAAATTTAGAGGATAGTCTTAGGTTTGTAACTGGGACAGACTGTCATGATTGGTCTATTTATCCTAGAGAAGATCATTCTGATAATGTAACGGATTTCCCATATACTTATGCAAAGTGTTTGCCAACATTTAAAGGTCTTGTTATGGCAATCACTGATTCTTCGCGTTTAAAACTGGTCAATAGTTTTTTTAATGTGGATAAATTTGTGTTAGAAAATATTAAAATAAAAAATAATGAAAAAGTAATTGAAATTCCCTTATCAAAGGGTATCAATGTTATAATTGGAGATAATTCGATAGGAAAATCGATGATACTTCACTCATTAACTAATTTTGAAAAATCTGGTATGCCTTTGCCGTCAAGTGTAAAATCTGGATATAAGAAATACATGAAGGATAATAAATTAAATATATCTAAACAATTAACACAAGCAAATATATTTGGATTCGATATGCAGGGAGAGGTCAGAGAAAAATTTGAGAAGAACAATTTAAATGCTACGGAATTTTTATCAAGATATTTTACTGAAGATGTAAATCCTAAACCATATAAAAGTGTTGTAGAAAATGAAATTGACAGAATGATTGATTATTTGACGAAAAAATTTAAGATTGATTCTGAAATACAACAGCTAAACAAATTTACTATATTTGTGTCAGAAGGAATTCCGGAAAGTATATCGTTTATTAATAATTTAAGGACACTTAAATCAGATACCAAAGATGTTGACAATATTATTTCCAAAATAAAAGAACTAGAAATATTATTATTACAATTAAAAGATTTAAAACTTGATAATAGTGATAAAGAATACATACTTTTACAAATTGATAAAGTAAAAGAATTACAAATTAAGTATGAGAATAGAAATAATGATATAAAAACTGAAAATGATTACATTGAAAAGGTTGCAATGGTTATTGATAGGATATCTAAAAAACATGATAGAAGCATATCGGATAGACAAAAAAGAGAAACAGCTTTTTGGGATAATTCAACAGAATTAGTTCAAAAAATTATTAATATTATTAAGTTAAAGGAAGAGTTGCCGAGTTATGTGCCATATATAGAAGAAACCCAAATATCTCCTCACTGCAATATGATACATACGTATGAATTTGTTTCAAAATTAAAAATTGATGAGATTAATACAGAATATTTTATTTCATGCATCAATAAAGTAATTAAATCTAAAAAGAAAATTGATTGGAAAACGATTACAGAATCAAAATTGAAAGAAATGTTATTAAGATATGATGGTTCAACTCCTGTATTATCGTTTTTTAAAGAAGCTTTACTTTCGGTAATAGAAAATGATTTTCAAAACAAACAAACCATTATTAATTGTGGAATGGATAAATTTACAGAACTGTCGTCCGGTCTTGATGCACAAATATATTTTGATCTTCTTTCATACGAAAAAACGCAAGATGGAGTCTACATTATTGATCAGCCAGAAGATAATGTATCCCAAAAAGCTATAAAAACATACCTTTTAGATTGTTTTAGAACAATGGGAAAAAATCGTCAAGTTATTATGGTTACTCATAATCCACAGTTTATTGTAAATTTAGATGTTGATAATATAATCTATGTTTCAAAAGAATCAGGCGATTTTATGGTTCAATCTGGTGCGTTAGAATTTGTTTGTGACGAATATGATATCCTTGATATTGTGGCAAATAACATTGATGGGGGATTAGATTCAATTAAAAAAAGGTGGAAACGTTATGAAAAGAATAATAAAACTTGACTATAAGGAAAATCAATATGTCTTGAAAGAAGAAGATAATGTGATTTTTAGTATTAATGAAAATGATTTGAAATTTGATTCATTAAAGTTTTATAACGGCATATATAAAGACAAAATTAAATCTACTGATATTAGTTTAGAAAATATGATAACCGATGATCCTAGCAAAAAAGGCAATTATATTTTCAATTGGCTAAATGAAATATTTAGTGACATATTTAATGAAGTCAGTGATACCGTTAATGATTGTGAAAATAAATCTAAAACAGATAATTAAAAGTAATACCACTATTGTAAAGTATTTACCTGTATAGGAGATAGTGGTTATATAGATAGAAACATTCAACTAAGATGATAAATTTGTGTATAAAAGATTTGTCGAATAATTAATTATGATCAACAACTAATAATAAGAGTTTCAATAAGATAAGGAAGTAAACTATGAAAAAGAAAAAAGTATTTGTCATCATGCCTTTTCAGGACGAATTTTTTGAAGTATATGAGATGTTGAAAATAAATTTTGCTGATAGATTTGAATTTAGTAATGCTGGAGATGAGGAAAACCAACAGAATATACTAAAAGATATTATTCAACCAATTTATGAGGCAGATGTTGTTATCGCCGATCTAACAGGTTTGAATGCAAATGTAATGTATGAGTTAGGCGTGGCGCATTCATTTAACAAAAAGACGATAGTCATAACAAAGGACGATTTGTTGAGTTTACCGTTTGACTTAAAACAATATCGTGCCAAAGATTATGATACACATTTTAAAAAATTTGCTGAATTACTAGAGTATTTAGGAAAAAATTTAGTAGGAGCAGTTGAAAATACTGTATCTTATAGTAATCCTGTTAAAGATTTTTTATCTATGGCAAAAATAGATATGCCTCAGTTTGCTGGTGATACCCCTGATGTTGTGTTGAAAGACGATTCGGATAAGGGCTTTTTGGATTTTCTTGCTGATATTGAGATGAATTCACTGGAACTCACGAAGACGATTAATGATTTAAATACTGATATGAATGAAATGAGTACAGGAATAAAATCAAGCGTTAACGATATTGCTAGGGTTAATCAAAAAGGAGGAAATGGTACAGCTGCATTCGTTCGTAAAGAATCAAAAAAAGTTGCAAAAGTTATTGATTATTTCAGTTCAAAATTGAGAGAGCGCAATAAATCTATTGATAGTTTATGGGATGAAATTGAAAAGAATACATTAGGTTTATTAGAAAATAGGTTTGCATTTAGCGAGGACAACAGGGATTATTTAACTGCCTATTTAAAATCATTGCAGGGATTGCAAGATGCTATAACTCAGAGTAATTTATCAGTAGAAGAACTTAAAAATTCGATGAATAATAATTTGGGATTGGAGCGTTCAATGAATCAAGCAATTAGATTTGCAGTCGCAGATTTATCTTCATATATTGTAATAACTGAAAGAATTAAAGCGTCTGTAGATAAAATTTTAGCTAAAGGTAAATTTGTAGTAGGCAATATAGATTAGTATAGAGAAAAATTAATGTGTTGTGTAAAATATTTTGCCTTATTGAAGAAATGTGATTTCTAAAAGCGATTTGTTTGTTGGCAAATAGTATTTCATTACATTTTCCAGAGCGCATGACTGTTAATCATGATGTTACTGGTTCGAGCCCAGTTGGGGGAGCATTAAAACAGAATAATTGAAATTGACAAGTGGTGGTTGTTTAAGCTGCCGCTTGTTTTGTATTGTTTTTTGCTGATTTGAGTGAGAACATATGTAGAAT
>ERZ772878.421-NODE-421-length-44359-cov-40.9761_pt1 | contig 44359 bp, 44 predicted proteins | sample MGYA00580578_ERZ772878 | MGnify/ENA primary metagenome ERZ772878 (study PRJEB29015, sample SAMEA2737686) | human gut metagenome | biome: human gut; feature: human-associated habitat; material: faeces | place: China | collected 2012 ...
AAAACGCAGGTTTCCCGCATCCGTAAAAACGTATGCGTTAACAAAAAGGACAAGCCGCGTGCCGTCCGCCGCAGGCTGCGCAAGCAGATCGAGCAGCAGATCAACGTCGACGCGCTCCGCCGTCAGTTTGGCAGCGAACTGACCGGAACGGTCGTAACGGCAGTCTGTAACATCAAGTACGCAGACAAGCTGTTCATCAAGGGCGCTGCGGTCACGCAGGAGCATCGCGAGCAGATCTCCCGCCGTATTTCTCAGGAAAGCATGGAACGCTTTCTGAACAGCGTCACGATCGACTTCGGCCGCATCGAAAACCCGGTTGCATACTTACAGACTTCCCTGTATACCTACCATCAGAAGCTGCTGCAGCCTTCGCAGGCCGAGCCAGTCAGCACCGGCACACCCGAGCAGCCGCTGGCCGACTGGGAACTGGCGTGGCTCGAGCGCGTAAAAGCAAAACGCCATTCGCAGGAAACCGAATAACCTTTTAAGCCATGATTGACCTCATGGCTTATGGTCGTGCCCGGAAAATCATATTTTCATCCCCAAACACCGATGACGGCAGAAAAGCCGTCATTTTTCTTTGTCTGCCATGCCATTACCCTGATTTTACAGGGTACTCTGTTTACAGGCAGTATGCTGAAAGACAAGATGCTTTTTGAGCAGATGCAAAACAGGCTGATATACTAAAATCCTTACCTACTAAAACTTCTTTATTCAAACCTCACTACTCAATCTTCCTGACAGAAACGGAGAGAAAAGAGTGAGAAATACACGATATGAACGAATCTCTGAACTTATAGAAAGAGATAACGTTATAAAGTTACACAGTCTTGACGTTATAACTTCATAGTTATATAATAAAAGTAACGTTAAACAGTTATAACTTTATAAAGTTGAAAGAGGTGGAGAACATGTCTGCGATATTTGCACTGGCCAACCAGAAAGGCGGCGTTGCGAAAACCACAACGACCGGCATTCTGGCGGCTGGTCTGAAAAAGCAGGGCTTCAGCGTGCTGACGATTGACTGCGACCCACAGGGCAACCTGTCGATGTCGGTAGCTGCCGAGAATCAGGACAGCGCGACCATGTACGAGGTTATGAAGGGAACGGTCTCGGCGCGGGAGGCCATCCAACACACGCCCAGCTGCGATATCATTCCGGCCAATACCATCCTTGCGGGCATTGAGCAGGAGCTGCACAACGTCGGCAAAGAGATGACGCTCCGCGAGAAGCTGCGCGACGAGCAGACCGGCGTTGCGGAAGAATACGATTACATCCTCATCGACTGTCCGCCGTCGCTTGGCCTGCTGACCGTGAACGCACTGACGGCTGCCGACTATCTGCTCATCCCGACCATGGCGGAGACCTTTGCAGCGTCCGGCATCACCCAGCTGTATGATACTTACAAGTCGGTGAAGAAATACACCAATCCGACGCTCAGGATCGACGGCGTACTGCTCACGCGCACCGAGCGCACCCGCGTCACAAAGACCATTCAGGAGCTGACCGAAAAAATTGCGGACTACATGGGCGCGGACGTTTACCGCACGACCATTCGCAGCAACGTGATCATCAAGGAAGCGCAGGCTGTACAGGAGAACGTGTTTGACTACATCGAGAGCAAGGCACAGACCAAGGGCGAGCGCGTTTCCGAGGCCAGCCGGAATTTTGTGAATGACTGTCTGAATTTCGTCAAGGAGTTTGTGGAGAAGGAGAGGGAACAGTAATGGCAAGACTCAGTGCAGAGGAAATGTTCAAGAATATGGTCGGCCGCAAGGACGAGGAACCGCAGCCGGCACAGGAAACCGCTGCCGCACCGACTGTGGAGAAGAAGAAAGCCTCTACCGTGCAGGTGACCGTGCGTCTGCGCCCGGAGCAGCATAAGCAGCTCAAGGCGGCAGCCTTCCACCGCGACTGCGATATGTCCGAGCTGGTACGGCAGGCACTCGATCAGTTTTTTGCGTAACTGCCGGAAATGATAAAGTTAAAAAGTCACAAAGCTATAACTTTGTGACTTTTTAACTTCATGCTGAAATTCTGTTATGAAATACAGGATATACGGACGATTTACCGGCAATACAGGAGATAAAAGTGAGAGTATACCGTGGCCGTTTATCTCAATCCGTGCAAGCTGCGTATTGTCGGCATGACGAATTACACGCACAATAAATACAAAACCGTGATGGAAATGATGCTCCGCCACAAGGATACCTTCCCGTGGGAGCGTCTGTTCAGCCATCGCTTCCCGCAGGCAGAGCAGGCCGTGAAGGCCAGCATGACCCGCGAAAGCATGAAGGTCGTTATTGACCCATGGATGGAGTAAGCAGCACATTTCCGTCCCGCCTGTAAAACTGCCGTGCGACTGAAAAAAACAAGGGGCACAGGGATTCCACCCGTCAAGTCGGATTTGCATCATCAAATCCGTTGCTTATCAGACTATACCACACCTTTTCTTCTCAATAAACAAAACCCGGAGCACAGACTGAAAAAGCAGTTTGTGCTTCGGGTTTATTGGGCAGCGGCAGGTGTGGAGATCAGTTGATTTTTGCTGCCGTAAGGGAAAAGTGCTTCTGAAGCTCGAACAGGGTCCGGTCTGGTTTCAGTAGAAGCAAGAGTACTAAAAACAGCTATGAGAATTTGGATAATACTAACGAAATAATTGCAAATGTTCGCTTTGCTATTGTGTTTATTTTGCAAATATGCTATATATAAGACAAGCAATTCATACGTATGCAAAGAGGTGAAAACAGTTGAAAACGATTACTTCCGTCGAACTTGCCAAATTAGCTGGTGTGTCGCAATCAACGGTTTCCCGTTGCCTGAATGACAGTCCGCTGGTTTCAGAAGAAACCAAGGCAAGAGTCAAAAAGCTGGCGGAAGAATACTCCTTTCAGTTTAACACTAACGCACGGGGGTTAAAAACCAACCGCACCGGTGTGATCGGATATGTATTCTCAGAGGATTTTACCGGCTTTGCAAACCATTATATTCAAAGTGACATTTACTATCGCATACGTATGCAGCTCGTAAAGGAAGGGCTGGATCTGGTGCCGGTGTTCGATGAAGGGAAATACGGTGAGTTTTTTTCCATCGAGAAGAGTATCAGCAATCGACGGTTTGATGCCCTGATCTTTAACCGACCGCAGGTGGATGAGCGAGTCAAAAGCCTACTGCATGAAACAAAAATTCCATTTATCTATATTTACGATACGAACGAATCACTGGATGAGTCGTATATGATCGCACCGAGCCATTCACAGATTGGCGGTCTGGTCGGCAAGGCGTTTTGCGAAGCTGGCTATACACGATTTGTGGAAATTATCGGACCGCAGGATCGAATCGACGTTATACATAAACATGAAGCTTTTGCACGTGTTTTGCATCAGCATGGGCATAAGCTGTCAGATACGCACATTCTGCATGCAGATTACAACCTGAAGCAGGCTACGCAGCAGGTTTTGGAGCATATTGAACTGTTTCAGCCGGGTACAGCGTGTTTTGTGCAGAACGATATGATGGCATTAGGCGCGCTGGAAGCACTGCGCGAGCAGGGCATTCAGGTGCCGGATGATGTGGTTCTGATTGGTTCGGATAATATCCCGATGGGCAGCTGGTTTACGCCGCATTTAACCACTGTGGCAATAGATTATGACAGGATTATCAATTTAACAGTAGAATGGGTCATGGCAATGACATCGAACAAACTGCCGGATACCTACCGATATATACTGGACAGCAAATTGATCATCCGAGATACATTCTGTCCCTCAGCAAGAGAATAATTCTTTTATTCTCCGCAATTGAATACGTATGCAAACGCGAAAAAGCGTTTCAAATATGAAAAAGAAAGAAGGAAAAGAAAATGAAAGGAAAAAAATTGATGGCTATGCTGATGGCGGGCTCCTTGCTGCTGGCAGGTCTGACGGGCTGCGGCGGTGCCAATGCAAAGGGAGGCGGTGCTGCGGCAAGTGCGGATGATTACCCGAATGGTCCGGTAACAATCATTTGTCCGTGGGGTGTCGGCGGCGGTGCCGATGTCATCTCCCGCAAGATCTCGGAGGTGGCCAAGAATTATTTTGATCAGCCGATCATTGTAGAAAATCACACAGGCGCTTCCGGCACCATCGGCATGATGGATGCCATGGATGCGGATGCGGACGGTTATACTATGGTCGTCGCCAACGGTCCGTTATTTTCGTTGACTCCGAAGTACATCGATGTATCCTATGATCTTTCTGATTTCACTATGCTGCGCGGTATGCGTCAGGTTTCGCTGATGATCCTCACTAATCCGCAGAAATCCGGTATGAAGACGTTTGATGATCTGATCAACTACGGCAAAACGCATAAGATCACGTATGCAACTTCCTCCGGCCCGGGCGGTGACCAGTACGTTGTTTCTTCTGCAATGTTCAAGTCGCTTGGTATCGAAGCAGAGCCGGTCGTTATGGGCAGCGAGGCAGAATCGATCAATGCAGTGGTTTCCGGTCAGGTAGACTGCGGTCTGGGTACGCCTCCGGCATACTACTCGCATCAGGAAGAGGGTACGATCCAGGCGGTCGCAACTTTCTATCCGGAAACGGTTCAGACTCCGTACGGTGAAGTAAAGTCCATCAAGGACTGGGATGTTGATGTTGAATTTGCCGGCATGGACTGTCTGGCTGTTCGCTCGGACGTTCCGCAGGAGATTGTAGACAAACTGAATGCAATGCTCGATGACGTATATGCCGATTCTAAGTTCACCGGTTTTATGAACGAGATGGGTTATCCGCTGTGGGATGCCAAGGGTGACGAAGTGACGAAGTTTATCGAGGATCAGATGGACAGCATGGACAAATACGTGGAGATGCTCCAGTAACAGGCTGGTCTGTTTAAGGCAACACCGCACAATGAAAGCGGCGGCTCCTTGTGCAGGCTCCGGTCGCGCTGCCGCGGCTCCTTGTGCAGGCTCCGGTCGCACTGCCGCAGTGCTTTGCGAAAATTATGCGGTATTGCCTTAATCTGGTGTGAGAGGTGACAAGATTGAAAGTAAAGCTAAATTCGAATATGATAACAGGCGTTCTGTTTCTGATCGTTTCTGTTGCCCTGCATATTCTGATACCATCGCAGATCCGGACGTATGAAACCAGCGCGGTGACTGCTGCAACAGTTCCGACGCTTCTGATCCGCGGCATGATACTTTGCAGCGTGATCTTGCTGGTGCAGGGTATCCTGTCCAAGGAAAAGACCGAATACACGATTTCAGGAGCCATTTTCACTAAAGAAAATCTGCTGCGGCTGAAACCGGTAATCTATATTGCCATGCTGATCGCATACGCGCTGCTGCTTCCGCATATTGGATTTATCATTTCCTCGCTGCTGCTTGCCAATGGCATTCTGCTGTATTTCGGTACGAGAAAATGGTGGTTCTATGCGATTGCCAGTGCAAATGTAATCGTTGCGTACTTTGCATTTCAGGCAATGAGCGTGACTCTGCCATAAGAAGGAGGAAGCGCATATGTTAGACAACTTGATGACCGGTTTGGCGCTGATGGCCTCGGTAGAGAGCTTCATTGCAATTTTAATCGGTCTGCTGGCAGGTATCATTATCGGTGCCATTCCGGGTTTGACTGCGGATATCGCGATCATCCTGTGCCTGCCGATTACATACAGTATGGAACCGATCCCGGCGATGCTTCTGCTGCTTGGCTTGTATTGCGGCGGCACATACGGCGGCTCCATTACTGCAATTTTGATCAATACACCGGGTACGCCCTCGAGCGCAGCGACTGTGCTGGATGGTTATCCACTGACGCAGCAGGGCAAGCCGCTGAAGGCTCTGACGATGGCGCTGTATGCCTCGTTTTTCGGTGGCCTGTTCAGTGCGCTGGTATTGCTGTTTGCTGCACCGAAAATTGCACATTTCACACAGATGTTTGGCCCTCCGGAGTATTTCTGCATCGCAGTGTTTGGATTGTCTATTATTGCAAGCATCTCGAACGGCAATATCATCAAGGGTCTGCTCGGCGGTCTGATCGGTATTTTCATTGCACTGCTGGGACAGGATTCGGTCAGCGGTACACTTCGGTTTACCTTTGGTGTCCGTCGACTGGGCGCCGGTATCCCGCTGATCGTTACGCTGGTCGGTCTGTTCGCAATTGCCGAATTGCTCAGCCGCTCGGATTATAATCCGCGTACAGATGCGACGCGTAAGCAGCATTTGAAGCTGGACCATGAGAAGCTGTCATGGGCAGAGATCAAGCGCTGCCTCAAAACGATGACGATCTCTTCGCTGATTGGTACGATTGTGGGTGCTATCCCGGGTACAGGCGGCGGCATTGCAGCTTTTATCAGCTACGATCAGGCGAAAAAGACCTCCAAATACCGTGATCATTTCGGTCACGGCGAGATCGAAGGCGTTTCCGCAACCGAGTCTGCCAATAATGCAACGACCGGTTCTACATTGATTCCGCTTACAACACTGGGCGTGCCCGGTGACGGTTGTACGGCGATTCTTCTGGGTGCATTTATGCTGCAAGGCATGGTGCCCGGTCCCTCCATGTTCAAGGAGCACAGCGATATTCTATACGGCATTATGATTGGTCTTGTCGTTATCAATATCCTGATGCTGATTATCGGTCGTGTGTTTACCCCGCTGTATGCCAATATCACACGTATTCCATACGAGCTGATGAGCGCAATCATCATTGTTTACTGCATTACCGGTGTCTATTCGAGCGAAGCCAGCACATTTCAGGTGCTTCTGGCGGTCATCATCGGCGCGTTTTCGTTCCTGCTGCGCAGGCTTGGATTCAGTGTTGTACCGATCATCCTCGGCGTAGTTCTTGGTGATCTGGTGGAAACGAATTTCCGCAACTCGATGGTAATGTCCAGCAATTCTCTGTCCATCTTCGTAACACGGCCGTTCAGCCTGTTGTTCCTTGCGCTGGCTGTGCTTTCGATTGGAATGTTCTTCTACAAGGCAGCAAAGGATAGAAAAAGCAAAAAACAGAGTTAAAAAAGGAGTTTCAGATGAAGTATTATACTGAGCCGAGCCGGGAGATCCCGGTTGCGGCAGAAACGGAAGTCCTTGTTGTAGGTGGCGGCCCCGCAGGTTTCGGCGCCGCCCTGCACGCAGCACGCATGGGACGAAAAACGATGCTGATCGAGCAATACGGCGCGGTCGGCGGTGTGGCAACCACGGGCATTATGAGTCATTGGACCGGCAGACAGGACGGCGGCTGCTTTGAAGAGCTGCGCGAAAAGGCACGCGACTGTGAAGCGGAGCAGGTCATCAATCCGGAAAAACTGCGTATTCTGATGCTGGATATGCTGATGGAGGCCGGCGTTAATGTACAGCTGTACACAGGCTTCAGCGATGTCATTATGGATGGAAACCGCGTTGCGGGTGTAATCACAGAGAGCAAATCCGGCCGGGAAGCGATCCTGAGCAAAATGGTGATCGATTCGACCGGCGACGGCGACGTAGCCGCACGTGCGGGCGTTCCGTTTGAAAAGGGACGCTCGACGGACGGCGGTATGCAGCCGATGACGATCATGTTCAAGGTTGCCGGCGTAGATATGGATCGCGCCATGTTCTTCTGGGGCTTTGAGGATACGGTCCAGCTGCCGGAAGGCGATCTGCAAACACTCGGTCGTCAGGAATTACCCTCTCCGGCGGGTCATATCCTGCTGTATCCTTCGTCGCTCCCCGGCGTTGTCACAGTCAACATGAGCAATATGACCGATGTGGACGGCACAAATGCAAGAGATCTGAATCGTGCTGAATACGTATGCAGAAAGCAGCTTCCCGAGATTATTGCATTTCTGCGCCGCCATGTGCCGGGATATGAAGGCTGTTATCTGATCGACAGCGCCGATGTGATCGGTGTGCGTGAAACCCGCCGGTTTGAGGCGAATTATCAGCTGAACGAGCAGGATATTGCGCAGGCTCGTACCTTTGAAGACTGGGTAGTTACCAAGTCGAATTTCTTCTTTGATCTGCACAATGTAGAAGGCGCCGGACTGGATGCCAATGGTGAATACAAGGCATTCAAGCAGCCGAAGCCGTATACGATCCCGCTGCGCTGCTTTGTACCAAAGACGGTGGAAGGTATTCTGCTGAACGGACGCAATATTTCGGGTACGCATAAGGCACACTCCAGCTATCGCGTAATGCCGATTGTAATGAATATGGGGCATGCTATGGGTATTGTTGCCGCGATGTGTGTTGCGCAGAACAAGAAGCCGCTGGAATTGGATATTCACGAAGTGCAGGATGAACTGCGCAGAACGAATGTAGAACCGTAAACTCAGGAAAGGAGACACAGTTAATATTATGCTGAAACGAATGCCCCGCACGATTACAGCAGAGCAGTCGCTGAAAAGCGGACTGTTCAAGCTGAGAGATATTGCCGCCTGTGCTTATGGCAATGGAAAGTGGATTCAATACCGGGATGCCGCAGGCACCTGTAAGCTTACGATGTCCATGGGAGAGATCGTAAAAAACGCCAGTCTGGAAGATGTTGAAGCGTCAAAGGCGCTTGCAGTGCTGTCGACAGGTACTCTGCCGGAGAACGGCGTAAAATCTATGGTGATTCTGCTGGTATCTCTGTTGGAAAAAGCGGAGAACCTCGGCTGCACGGAAGCGGATGTAAACGCAGTTTATGCGCTTCTGGAATATGCGGCAGAATATCTGCCGACTATCGCGAAAGAGAATAACGGTGAGCTGCTCGGCAGCGTGCTGCCGTACATGACACTGATTAAGCCATTGAACAAACGGGCGCGTGAACTGGGCAATGAACGTGCAGCAGCAACGATGGAATATGCCCTGACAACGCTGCTCCTGACGTTTACCGAAGCCAACGGTGCAAATGGATACGGTGTATATGAACGCATGAAAGCACTGGCGCCCAACCAGTTTTTCAGCCTGAATCAGGTTGGCATTGAGAGGTCAATTTCGGTGGATAGTCCTTATACTGACATCTGGACGATGGGATTTGATCCCATCGACGGAACGATTAAGGATTGTCGCGACATGGCATATCGCGATAAAGAGGAGGACGTACGAAACGTATTACTCGCGGTGAAGAATGCCCTGCAGGTTATTTGGAATATTGCCGCAAGTCTGTGATACGTGAATACACTGTCTGAGACAGCAGGTATGAAATCGCTCCAGCGATCGGCGTGTATTTACCCAATCTTCATGACCGGATAAACAAATATCCGACTCCTCCTGTTTGTTTTCCAGATCTCAGTTGTTGAAAATCATATCACCCTACTTTACCCAAAAGGAGCTTCCACGCACGGCGATGGAGGCTCCTTTATTTTTCCGGCGCCCCGAACTGACGCCGCCGCTTTCTCTCCCGGATGAGCGTAGATTTGCTGATGCCGGTCAGCTTAACAACCTGCGCGTAGGAATGGTCCTCAAGCAGAGCCATTGCATGGTCAAGCTGCAAGATCGGCAGCGGTATCTTTTCCGCCATCATCATCGCCATGCTCGGCGCAGCTATTGTGCTGCCGCTCTATCGTCTGGATAAGATGTATCCGCCGCTCACAGCAGATTTGCAGGAGCAGGAGAAACACCGCCCTCATTCGGATTGAATCCATCCGGTTGCCGCAGCGCAAAACCGCTGACAGCCCTGCTTATGATTGGAGAACAACCTAAAACAATGAAACGCCATCCGGCAGCGGATAACAAATCCGAGCCGGATGGCGTTATTTGCTACTTTGCAAAAACGATGGAGCCGTCATCGTTATTCCATCCACGGGTCAATAACGACCTTCATGCTTTCGCGGCCTCCTCTGCCTGCGCCAGCGGGAAGCGATGGCTCAACAGACGCTCCCACGGGAAGGTATCCTTGTGGCGCAGCATCATTTCCATCACGGTTTTGTATTTATTGTGCGTGTGATTCGTCATGCCGACAATACGCAGCTTGCACGGATTGAGATAAACAGCCACGGTATACTCTCACTTTTATCGCCTGTATTGTCGGTAAATCATCTGTATATCCTATATTTCATAACAGAATCCAAGTGTAAAGTTAAAAAGTCACAAATGCGTAACTTTGTGACTTTTAAACTTTAATATTTCCGGAAGTTACGCGAAAAACTGATCGAGTGCCTGTCGTACCAGCTCGGACATATCGCAGTCGCGGTGGAAGGCTGCCGCCTTGAGCTGCTTATGCTGCTCCGGGCGCAGACGCACGGTCACCTGCACGGTAGAGGCTTTCTTCTTCTCCACAGTCGGTGCGGCAGCGGTTTCCTGTGCCGGCTGCGGTTCCTCGTCCTTGCGGCCGACCATATTCTTGAACATTTCCTCTGCACTGAGTCTTGCCATTACTGTTCCCTCTCCTTCTCCACAAACTCCTTGACGAAATTCAGACAGTCATTCACAAAATTCCGGCTGGCCTCGGAAACGCGCTCGCCCTTGGTCTGTGCCTTGCTCTCGATGTAGTCAAACACGTTCTCCTGTACAGCCTGCGCTTCCTTGATGATCACGTTGCTGCGAATGGTCGTGCGGTAAACGTCCGCGCCCATGTAGTCCGCAATTTTTTCGGTCAGCTCCTGAATGGTCTTTGTGACGCGGGTGCGCTCGGTGCGCGTGAGCAGTACGCCGTCGATCCTGAGCGTCGGATTGGTGTATTTCTTCACCGACTTGTAAGTATCATACAGCTGGGTGATGCCGGACGCTGCAAAGGTCTCCGCCATGGTCGGGATGAGCAGATAGTCGGCAGCCGTCAGTGCGTTCACGGTCAGCAGGCCAAGCGACGGCGGACAGTCGATGAGGATGTAATCGTATTCTTCCGCAACGCCGGTCTGCTCGTCGCGCAGCTTCTCGCGGAGCGTCATCTCTTTGCCGACGTTGTGCAGCTCCTGCTCAATGCCCGCAAGGATGGTATTGGCCGGAATGATATCGCAGCTGGGCGTGTGTTGGATGGCCTCCCGCGCCGAGACCGTTCCCTTCATAACCTCGTACATGGTCGCGCTGTCCTGATTCTCGGCAGCTACCGACATCGACAGGTTGCCCTGTGGGTCGCAGTCAATCGTCAGCACGCTGAAGCCCTGCTTTTTCAGACCAGCCGCCAGAATGCCGGTCGTTGTGGTTTTCGCAACGCCGCCTTTCTGGTTGGCCAGTGCAAATATCGCAGACATGTTCTCCACCTCTTTCAACTTTATAAAGTTATAACTGTTTAACGTTACTCTTATTATATACCTGTGCAGTTATAACGTCAAGACTGTGTAACTTCGTAACTTTATAACGTTATTTCTTTCTATTGGTTCAGAGATTCATTCAGACCGTGTATTTCTTGCTCTTTTCTCTCCTCTTCTGTCAGAAAGATTGAGTAGTGAAGTTTGAATAAAGAAGTTTTAGTAGGTAAGGATTTTAGTATATCAGCCTGTTTTGCATCTGCTCAAAAAGCATCTTGTCTTTCAGCATACTGCCTGTAAACAGAGTACCCTGTAAAATCAGGGTAATGGCATGGCAGACAAAGAAAAATGACGGCTTTTCTGCCGTCATCGGTGTTTGGGGATGAAAATATGATTTTCCGGGCACGACCATAAGCCATGAGGTCAATCATGGCTTAAAAGGTTATTCGGTTTCCTGCGAATGGCGTTTTGCTTTTACGCGCTCGAGCCACGCCAGTTCCCAGTCGGCCAGCGGCTGCTCGGGTGTGCCGGTGCTGACTGGCTCGGCCTGCGAAGGCTGCAGCAGCTTCTGATGGTAGGTATACAGGGAAGTCTGTAAGTATGCAACCGGGTTTTCGATGCGGCCGAAGTCGATCGTGACGCTGTTCAGAAAGCGTTCCATGCTTTCCTGAGAAATACGGCGGGAGATCTGCTCGCGATGCTCCTGCGTGACCGCAGCGCCCTTGATGAACAGCTTGTCTGCGTACTTGATGTTACAGACTGCCGTTACGACCGTTCCGGTCAGTTCGCTGCCAAACTGACGGCGGAGCGCGTCGACGTTGATCTGCTGCTCGATCTGCTTGCGCAGCCTGCGGCGGACGGCACGCGGCTTGTCCTTTTTGTTAACGCATACGTTTTTACGGATGCGGGAAACCTGCGTTTTAATCTTCGCAAGGAAGGCGGATTTTGAACTTCTCAGACTAAAAATTACTGTCTGGGATATACGCGCGGCGCTTGATCCATGCCGTGTGAACGTTCTCTTTATGATCTGCGGCTGCCCGCAGCCGACCGGTATTTCCTCGATCAACCGCCTTGATGGGTCGATATGCAGGACTTTTTTGTTATGTAAAGTTATAACGTTAAAAAGCTATGATGTTATAACGTTATAACGCTATAACGTTAGGTTGCGGTGCATTTCTATTTTGGCATATATTATACTTGACGATTCTAAATGTATTCTTATACATTGAATTAAGCAAAGGAGTAGTAGAATGGCTTTACAGGCACTCAAGAAAAGGGAGTCTTTTTCGGATAAAGCCTATCAGATGCTGCGCGAGGCAATTCTGACCGGAGAACTCAAGCCGGGCGAACAGCTTACCGAAGAAGCGCTTTCCCGTCTGGCAAAGCTGGAGGAGCTGTAAAGCGCCTCGGATCGACAGCAATCGCCAAAACAGAAACGAAATCTCCCGCTGCCGGGCAGCGGGAGATTTTTTCTTGCATCGGTAAAGCGTTTCGGCTTGTGTTGTTCTGCGTTATGAGAGCAAAACCGCAAGATGGCATTCTTTGAGAAGTCATCCTGCGGTTTTTGTTATACAATGTATTTCGTGATAGTATCGATTAATTCCTCTCTGTTAATCGGCTTGGAAATATGGTCATTCATGCCTGAATCCAGGGATTCCTGAATATCATCTATAAAAGCATTTGCAGACAAAGCTATAATTGGAATCGTAACTGCATCGGACCGCTCTATACCCAAGGCTCGAATGGCTTTTGCTGCTTGGTGTCCATCCATGTTTGGCATCATAATATCCATCAAAATAAGATCGTATGTGCCTCGTGGATGATTTTTAAACAAATCCACAACTTCTTTTCCGTCTGATGCGCGTGTTACGGTCATACCAGCATCTTCCAACATTATCGTAGCAAGTTCAGCATTTAGATCATTATCCTCAGCCATAAGAACATGAATACCCGTCAAATCTCTATGCAGATGTTGTTTTTGTTCTGATGGAATAGCCTGTTCTGTCAACTCCATTGGGATTTCCACTGTGAATGTAGAACCTACACCTTTTTTGCTCTCCACAGCAATTGAACCGCCCATCATATCCACATATTTTTTTGTGATGGCCATACCAAGACCGGTTCCCTTATATAGGGTTCTGGCATTAGCATAATCTTCTTGTGAAAACGGATCGAATAATTTTTTCTGGAACTCTTCGCTCATGCCAATACCGTTATCTCGAACAACATAACGAGTTATGATATGTTTCTCATCCGCTCCTGGATAACTGCTGATATCCAAAGTAATCTCTCCGCCGTCCTTTGTGAATTTGACAGCATTGCCAAGAAGATTCACCAAAACTTCTCGGATACGCACAACATCCGCAAGGACATATGGGTTCTTTAGGCTTTCTCGATGTACTTCAAACTTAAGATCTCGATTATAAAGAAGTCCATTCATAATCGCCTGGACGTTATCTGTCAATTGAGTAATATCCACTGGCTCGGGCGAAATAGTAACTTTTTCGCTTTCAATGCGACTAAAATCCAGAACGTCATTCAACAAAGAGAGAAGATGATTCGAACTTTGTTGAACTTTCTCCAAGCTATCATGAATATCTGAAACCATGTTCTGGTGAAGCGCAATGTTTGTAAATCCAATAATGGCATTCATCGGCGTTCTGATGTCATGGCTCATACTAAGCAAAAACGCAGATTTTGCTTTGTTGGCAGCATCTGCTTCCTCAGCGGCGTTCATTAATAGTTGTTTTTGTTTTTGCTCTTCTGCCTTGCTTTTCTGGTAAACATAATAGGTATATAGACAAATTAAAAGCAATACAGCTCCTGCGACTAAACCGCAGATGATGGAAATATGATTCGTCTTTTCAACCATTCCATAAGCTGATTGCATATCCATTTCAATGCAAAATGCGCCAATGATTTCTCCTGTCCCATCATGATTTGCGCTTACAGGATAGCAAGCCGTAAAAATCGGACCCCATGTTGTATCAATGATATCCTGAGAGTACACATTCTCCCCAGAAATAGCCCTATCAATATACGGAACCATTTCGTCCTCAATATAATCTCCAGGGTGTCTTACATCATCCGCATCCGGATCCAAACCGTCTACCACATAAACGAGTTTTCCTTCTTCATTTTTTTTAGCGGTGTAAATATATCGAGTAGAATTCAGTGTTCTGACTTCATTGAAATATGAAGAAATATCCTTATATAATTGATTCTTTTCATCAGATTGATCATTGATTTGATCAAAATCTTCTTTGCCGATTCTTCCATCCACAAGTTTGTGTACTGCATCTGCACTCGCTGTGTCACGTGTGATTTCTGTTTCAAGGGCAGTCTTAGTGTAAGAACTTTGCAGAATAAATGTGTACAACGCTATTACAAAAATGATCAAAAGCCCAGCAATCACAAAGATACTGCCTGTATTCTTCAGCCTAAGGAGTTTTTTCAAATTAACTCCTTCTTTTGTTTGCTTCATGCTGCTCATTTACATCCTATAAATCCTAATCTACCAATTTTATCATAGCATATTTTCATGCAGTCTTCAATATAACATATGTTGTTCATGCTATCACGTATAATAAAAACCATCTCGAAAGGGGTGGTTTTTATTATTTCTCCTTCCTTAACAAGATTGTATCGCAGGAGTAGCTACCTGCGTTATAATCAGTACAAGCACTGTGGATTTGCATCTATACTATTACAGCTTGACTGGTTCGAGGTGACTCAAACCACAGTGACTTGTCTGAATTGGTAATCAGTTAGTTAACGCTTTGACGTTTCATTTGTGCGTGAATCCATGGACAAGTTTCCTGTGGCAAACAGCAGTGCTAAATTTCAAAAGGAGGAAACCAATGTACTTTATCGGAATCGACATTTCAAAATTCAAGCATGACTGCGCCATCATCGACGAAGCCGGTGACACGGTTACAGCTTCCTGGTCATTTGCCAACAACTGTGAAGGTTTTTCCTTACTCAAACAGCTGTTGGATGCCCTGGATGGACAAAAGAAAATAGGGTTTGAATCTACCGGTCACTATGGGCATAACTTAAAGCTGTTCCTTGAAACCAACAACTTTTCATTCATGGAGTTCAATCCGCTTCTGGTTTCTAAATTTGTTCGCAGCAAATCCCTCAGAAACACGAAGACTGACTCTCTGGATGCAGTTTCCATTGCCCAATATCTTATGACGGTAGAGTATAAACCCTATCCACCGTCATTCTATCACATGGATCAGCTTAAGTCACTAACAAGATTTCGGGATTCTCTTGTCCGTCAGCACTCCCGGCAGCTTGTTGAGCTCACAAATATCCTGGACAAGGTTTTCCCTGAGTTCAAGCCCTTCTTTGACGGAAGATTCTCTGCCACAGCTCTCTACATACTGACCCATTACCAAAGTCCTGAGAAGATTGCCAATATGAATGCCAAGTCCTATGAGGCTCTGCGCAAAAAGTCCCGTGGTAAATTCTCAATGGTGAAGTTCGCACAGTTGAAAACTCTGGCAAAAAACACTGTCGGCAGATCTGATGCCTTCCTTCTCAAGCAGATGGAAATTACCATAGATATTGAGAATCAGCTAGATGCAAAGATTGACGAGATTGAATCGCAAATTCTTGAGTGTATTCGCGCTCTGAATCCACCGATCCTTACCATTCCCGGCATTGGAGAATTAACTGCTGCGATTATTCTTTCTGAGTATGGTAACATTAACAAATTTGAAAACCCAGCTCAGCTGCTTTCTTTCGCTGGTTTGGAGCCCGGTTACTACCAATCTGGTCTGGCTGAACACCAGGGTCACATGGTAAAACACGGTTCTTCTCACCTTCGCTACGCCCTTATGAACGCCTGTCTGCCGCTTATTACTTACGAACCAGTATTTGCGGAGTACTATGCAAAAAAGCGGGCTGAGGGCAAGCCTCACCGTGTAGCTCTGACCCATGTCGCAAAGAAGCTGCTGCGCGTCATCTTCACCCTGCAAACGAAGAACATTTCTTACGATCCCACCTTGATCCGGTAACTACAGCGATTTCATTTTTCAGCACTCGAAAGAGGGCTTATCTTCGTGCGCCCATTTTTCCCCAGAATATTTTTCTGCTCTTAGGGCTTGACTTTTAATAGTTAGTCACCTCGCTCAACATTCACACATTACTTTCCAACAAAGTAATGTATCATCGTCAAGCAAAGCGCACAGACAAATTAGAATATAGCATCAATATAAAATTTGTGTAGAAATAATACACAATACATATAGTGGTTCGAACGCGAACTGCGGCTGCTGATCGGGATTCGGGACAACTGCGAAAAGATCGTGCCGACCAACGGCCGGCCCACGCTCGGGAATTACAACGGCATCAAGGTTTAAAACCTGACGGCTGGCTAATGGAGGCGGTATAAAAATATCTGCGTATAATTGCTCGATATGATGCGAATCAGTCTCGAAACCTTGAGTTTTGGGTATCACTCCGATCTCGTATCCGTTCAGACGTTTAACAGGATGACGTCACACTCGAATAACCTTCGATTACTATATCGCGCACTTCCGCCATCCCCTTGACTTCGCACGAACGGGAGTGTTTCAGTATACACATTGTGTATGTGTATGCTTTCCCGATACATAAATCTGTTCTGTGCCGCAGAAAATAGGACTGCGCCGATTGCGCGGTCAAAGCTGATATGCTACAATAGTATTACTAAAAAACGTGTATGGCACAAAAAATAGGAGTGATTGCATGGAGATCCGACGAGAGGCATATCTGAACCAACTGATCGAGCGCAGGGACAACGGCATGATCAAGATCGTCACCGGCATACGGCGCTGCGGAAAATCCTATCTGCTGTTCACCATATTCAAGCGGTATCTGCTTGAAAGCGGCGTTCCGGAGGATCATATTATCGAGATTGCTTTGGACGGCATCGAGAACGAGGATCTGCGCGACCCCAAGGTATGCTTCCGCTATATCACGGATGCCATGCGCGGCGACGGGCCGTATTATCTTCTGCTCGATGAAGTGCAGTTCATGCCCCGGTTTGAGGAAGTTCTGAACAGCTTGCTGCGCATGAGCAATATCGACGTCTATGTGACCGGCAGCAACTCCAAGTTTCTTTCCAGCGACATCGTGACCGAATTTCGCGGCCGCGGTGACGAGATACGCATTCATCCGCTGTCATTTGCAGAGTTCTATTCGGTCTGGGACGGCGACTTTGACGATGCCTGGGACGAATATATGCTCTACGGCGGTCTGCCGCAGATCGTAAATTTTCAGAACGAACGCCAGAAGGCAGACTATCTGAAAAACATCTTTGCTAACGTCTATCTGAAGGATGTAATCGAGCGCAACCGCATTCAGAACGATGCGGAGATCAACATTCTGGTTGACGTTCTGGCGTCTGCGATCGGCGCGCCGACCAACCCGTCTAAAATCGCGAACACCTTTGCAAGCGAGCGCCAGATGAGCTACACCAACAAGACCATTTCACAGCACATTGATTTTCTGGCAGATGCTTTTCTGATCGAGAAGGCGCAGCGCTATGACATCAAAGGGCGCAAGTATATCGGTGCCAATCTCAAATATTACTTCACCGACCTCGGTCTGCGCAACGCCCGGCTGAATTTCCGTCAGCAGGAGCCGACTCACATCATGGAGAACATCGTATATAATGAGCTGTGCATTCGCGGTTATCATGTCGATGTGGGCATCGTGGAAGCGTTCGGCAGGGACAGCAGCGGCAAACGCCTGCGCAAGCAGCTCGAAGTCGATTTCGTCGTCAATCAGGCGAGTCAGCGATATTATATCCAGGTTGCCTACGACCTCACCTCGGAGGAAAAGCAGGCGCAGGAATTCAACTCGCTCCGCCATATCCCGGACTCGTTCAAGAAAATCGTCATCGTAAACGGCGCCCGCAAACCGTGGCGCAACGATGAAGGCTTCGTTATCATGGGCATGAAGTATTTTCTCCTAAACGCAGACAGTCTGGAGTTTTAAGGCAATACCGCATAATTGAAAATGAGCGCTGCTGCCGAGGCGGACAGGCAAGCCGGACTGTCATGTTTCTATCTGCGGAAGCTTACCCAAATGGTAGAGGCGCCGCTATATCTATGTGTATTTTACGTTTTTATGTTCCGGTCGATCTGTTGTATCGCTCTGCGGCAACGATCCTGCTGTGGTCAAGGTCAGCGGCGACACCATCATCATTGACCCGGATACTACGACCGAGGACGGCGATTCTTCGCAGATTCCGAATCCGCTGACCGTCCATAACTCCCTTGCAGAGCTTGCAAAGGCAGTCGGATTTGACATCAAAGCGCCGACCGTGCCCGCAGAGCAGGGAATCAGTGAGACAGAGGTCGCGGCGGTAATCAGCAGCGCCTTATAAAAGAGTGAAGAGTGGAGATTTTCTCCACTCTTTCTCTTTTGCGGGTATACAGAAAAAGAGTGGAAAGCTCTTCACTCTCCACTCTTAAATCTTCACTCTGTGAAATCAGTCAGCCCAGTACTTTGCAACATGTGCCTTGGTAACCTCAGCGGCCTTCTTGATATTCTCCTCGTTGGACAGCTTGTAGTAGTCCGGACGGAACACCTCCATGGTGCAAACGTCGCCTTCAAAGCCGATCTTCTTGAGGGTATCTGCGTAACGCTTGTGGTCGAGGCAGTCGCCCGGCTCGCCCGGCCACAGACGCTTCTCGTCGTTGTTGTAAGCAGCGCCGCACGGCATATTCTCCATGCCGTTCAGGTGCCATACGAAAATCTTCTTGCCGTCAGCCTTCTCGAGAGCAGCCCACTCGGAAGCCATTGCATGGAAGTGGTACTGGTCGAGGGTGATGCCGACGAGCGGATGATCTACCTCGGTAACGATGTCGTAAGCGTACTCGAAGCGGTTGATGGACATGGTCGGTGCGCCGCAGAACTCGATGGACAGCTTGATGCCGTGCGGCTCAACCTTCTTTACCATCTCCTTGAGGACTGCAACAGCATCAGCCTTGATCTCGTCAACGGTAGCCGGAACGGTCAGATCCATGGACGGAACAACAACGATCATCTTGCAGCCCAGCTTGTTGCAGTCTGCGATGATCTGGTCGAGCTTTGCCATAACGGCGTCCTTTTCCTCCTGGGTCTGCTTCATGTTGAAGAAGATCAGGGCGTTGTAGGACAGCATCTTCAGGTGATGCTTCGGGTCAGCGAACCAAGCAGCCAGATCGTCGATGGTGTACTTGCCGGCAGCGATCTCGCGGTCGAGGCACTCGGACTGGATGTCGATGTAGTCAAAGCCGTACTTCTCGCACAGGTCGAGGTCTTCGAGTACGGAGTGGTTTTCGCAGAAACGGTTGCAGCCTTCGTTAAAACCGATTTTCATAGCAGTAACTCCTTTTAGCGTATCAATTTCGCGTTGTAAAACGCGGTATAGTAGTTAAGGTGATATGCAAGGGCAGTAAAGCAGGAAGCTCTGCCACCCTTGCGAGTGAGTAGCAATGAATAGAAAATGTGAGGTGGATTACTTCTTGTAGAAGTCCGGGGTGCCGCCGGTAACGACCTTCTCCGGCACACCGGAGGTCTGGGACTTAACCAGAGCGTCAGCGGTGATGGAAGCAACGTAGCCGTCCCAAGCAGAGGAGCCGCCGGTCTCACCCTTGCGTGCATGGTCAACCCAGTCCTGAATCTCTACATCGTAAGAATCGATGAAGCGCAGGATCCAGTTGTCCTCGATCTTGGTGGAAACCTCGTTAGCGTAGCGAACGGTCGGGAAGGACGGGCACGGCAGGTTTACAACGCCGTTCTCACATACAACCTCGCAGTTGATGTCGTAGCCGAAGCCGCAGTTTACGTTGACCTCGAGCATGTTGATGATGCCGCCCTTGGTCTTCATGATCATGATCTGCGGGTCCTTCAGCGCGTTCTTAACCTTGCTGTTGGTCTTCGGCATGATGCACTGAACCTCGTCCCACTCGTCGTTTACCAGCCACGGCAGAACGTCGATCTCGTGGATTGCGGTATCGGTAACAGCCATTGCGGTGGTGTAGTCATCGGCAACGCCGTCTGCACGGTGGGTGCACTTGATTACCATCGGGGCACCGAACTTGCCGGAATCGATCAGCTCCTTAACCTGACGATAGCCGCGGTCGTAACGGCGCATGAAGCCAACCTGTACGAGGTGCTTGCCGCCGGCCATCTCGGCCTCAACGATCTCCTTGCCGTCAGCAGCGGTGTTAGCCAGCGGCTTCTCGGAGAATACCGGCTTGCCGGCCTTGATAGCTGCCAGAACCGGACCCTTGTGGAACTGACCCGGGGTGGTAACTACAACAGCGTTTACGTCCGGATCGTTGATTGCTTCGTTGAAATCGGTGTAAACCTTGGTGCCGGCACCGGCGATCTCAGCGCCCTTCTTTGCGCCTTCTTCAAATACGTCGCATACGGCCACAACCTGTGCGCCGCGGATGCGGTTCTGGATACGCTCGATGTGCTCACGGCCGATCATGCCGCAGCCGATCAGTGCAATGTTCAGATTTTCCATGATAAAGCTCATCCTTTCAAAATATGCCGCTGTACGGCAGAGTTCAAGTCTAATGGATTATGTGCGAGTATTTCGGGAGCCGCAGCATTGCTGCGACCCCTGAAAACTCGGAAAGAGAAGAGAGATTGTGTGTGTCTGTTTTACGCGCGCTTTGCGTTCTTGCGCATGTCGAGTACAACCGAACCGACAATGATAACGCCCTTGACAATGTTGGTCATGTTATCGTCTACCTTCAGCATAACCAGACCGTTATTGATAACGCCAAGGATCAGGATACCTGCCAGAACACCGGATACACGGCAGATACCGCCGGTATGAGAGGTGCCGCCTACCGTTGCTGCCGCAATCGCATCCAGCTCGTAGTTCAAACCGGAGTTTGCCGGATCCGCAGAGCCTGCGCGGCCTGCCAGCAGCATACCAGCGATAGCAGCACACAGCGAGCACCAGATGTAAACCAGAATCAGGTTCTTCTCAACATTGATACCAGCTACGCGGGCCGCCTGATCGTTGCCGCCGATAGCATATACGTTCTTACCAAAGCGTGTCTGGGTCAGCAGGAATGCCGAGATTGCGAACATTACGAAAAAAACAACGATGATGATTGGGAATACGCCGCCAATACGGTACGCACCCAGGAAACGGAACTGCTCAGACAGGTTAGAAACCGGACGGTTCGTATACATTTTAGCACCTGCACGGCAGATCAACTGTGCACCGAGAGTAGCGATAAAAGGCGGGATTTTGGTATAAGCAATGATCGCGCCGTAGATTGCGCCAATGCCTGCACCAAGTGCCAGACCAATCAGGATAACCAACGGAGCTGGCAGAGTGCCCACACCCGGCAGAATGGCATTTGCATAGCCTTCTGGCTGCACGAGCGAAGCGGTGATGCACGCAACTAACGCAGCGGATGCGCCGATCGTCAGGTCGATACCTTTAGAAAGGATTGCGAACATAACGCCAAAGGCCATGATACCCTTGACTGCCTCACCGGAGAGCAGTGTCAGCAGGTTATCCACCGAGAAAAAGCTGGGCTGTGCGATACTCATAATGATGACCAACACGATCAATACCAGCCAGATTGAATTCTGGGACAAGAATTTCTTCGTATTAAATGTTTTCTGCATACCATGTACCTTCTTTCTTATTGTTCATCCGCAGCAGGCTGATATGGTATCTCGCTGGTTGCATATTTGAGAATCAGCTCACTCGAGAAGTCTTTGCGATCCAGGATAGCGGTCATAATGCCTTCGTGCATAACTACGATACGGTCGGACATACCCATGACCTCGGGCAGCTCACTCGAAATCATGATAATGGCCTTACCCTCACCGGCAAGCTTTGTGATAAGCGAATGAATCTCTGCCTTTGCACCAACATCAATACCGCGTGTCGGTTCGTCAACGATCAGAATATCCGGATTGGTCAGCAGCCAGCGCCCAACCAGCACCTTCTGCTGATTGCCGCCCGACAGATTCTGAATGGGCGTTTCGATAGACGGCGTTTTGGTGTTGAGTTTTTTAACGTATTCTTCGGTGTCTTCGCGCATTTTCTTATGATTCAGCGGGAATCCGTACTTTTTCAGGTTTGCCAGCACCGTATTATCCTGAATGCTCAGCAAGCCGACAATACCGTTGCCGCGCCGATCCTCTGTGAGCAGGCCAATCTTGTTGGCGATCGCATCCTCAGGAGACTTGATGTGCAGTTCCTGACCGTCTTTATAGATTTTGCCGCCTGTCATATGGCGCATGCCGAAGATTGCTTCCGCCGTCTCGGTGCGGCCCGCACCGACCAGACCCGCCATACCCAGAATTTCACCACGATGCAGTTCAAACGAAACATTTTTAACTGCGCGGCCGGCAGACAAATTTTCCACTTTAAGAATGGTTTCCCCGATCGGACACTCTACCTTGGGAAACATGTTGTTCACTTCGCGTCCAACCATCAACTGAATAACCTTGTCTACATTAAGGTTTTCCGCGCGATCCGTAGCGATGTATTCGCCGTCGCGATAAACCGTGATATCGTCCGAAATCCGGAAGATTTCGTCCATTTTGTGCGAGATATAAATGATAGCAACATTTTTTTCCTTGAGTTCTGCAATAATGCGAAACAAATGCTCGACCTCTGCATCGGTCAGCGAGGACGTAGGCTCGTCCATGATAACAATACGGCTGTCATAGGATACAGCCTTGGCAATCTCAACCATCTGCATCTTTGCAACGGTCAGGTTACCCATCTTCTCATCCGGATCAACGTCCAGATTCAGCTTGTTGAACAGCTCAATGCTGTCCTGCCGCATTTTTTTATGATCGATGATCAGTCCCTTGCGCGGTGCGCGTCCCAGCCAGAGGTTTTCGCAAACGCTGCGCTCGGGAACCGGAGACAGCTCCTGATGGATCATGGAAATGCCGGAATTCAGTGCCTCAAGCGTATTTTTGAACTGGATCTCCTTGCCTTCAAATACAATCTTGCCGGATGTAGGCGGATGAATGCCGATTAGACATTTCATCAAGGTAGACTTGCCTGCGCCGTTTTCGCCCATCAGCGTATGAACGGTACCGGGCCGCACCTTGAGCTGTACGCCTTTCAGTGCGCGTACACCGGGGAATTCCTTGACAATATCGGTCATTTCGAGGATATATTCTTGGCTCACTGCTTTTCACCCCATTATCTTGTTTGATTTAGGAAAGGGACATCGTTTCAATGTCCCTTTCCTCCTGACTGTGTGCTTATTCGTAATCTGCTACATTGTCCGGGGTAACAGGTTCGAACGGTACCCAGCAAATATTGCCAGTCTCATCGGTTTCATAATTCGTACCATCGTTGATTGCCTTGCCCTCGATCAGATTAACTGCAGCCTTCACAGCGCCATAGCCCTGACCGTTGGCATCCTGGAATACGGTCATCGCGAGCGTACCATCCTTGATTGCCTGAATACCATCTACCGTTGCATCGATGCCAACGATCGGGATCGAAGTCGGATCCATGCCCTTAGCCTTCAGCGCCTCTACCGCACCAAGTGCCATCGCATCGTTGTTCGCGATGATGCAGTCAAATTCGGTGTTGCCCAGCAGCGGAGAAATCATGTCCATTGCGTTTGCACGGTCATAATCTGCAACCAGCGGAGCCGCCGCCTGCGTTGCCTTGATGCCATTGTCCTCCAATGCCTTCAGTACGGAAGCGGAGCGCTGTTCAGTATGTACCAGACCCAGCGTGCCCTGCAGCATCAGATACTTAATCTCGGTCTTGCCCTTATCCTTGAAGTAATTAGCCAAAAATTCACCCTGATAGTAACCGGAGGTGTTCTCATTGGAAACAACCGCTACGGACTTGCCTGCTTCCAGAACGCTGGTATCGGACGGTGCGCGGTTAACGAAAACAACCTTCATATCACCGGCAGCCTCGATGCACTGCTGTGCCGTTGCGGCATCTACCAGATTGATCAGCACTGCGTCATCGCCTGCATTTTTAGCAGATTCGATAAACTGGAGCATCTTGCCGGTATCGTTCTGTGCGTCCTGCGAAGCGAGCGTAACGCCAAGCTCATCAGCCGCCGACTTTGAGCCAGCTTCCAACGTGCTCAGGAACTCATCACGCAGCGACATAATCAGCGTCATGCTATAGCCATCGCCCGATGCCTTGTCTCCACCCTGTGCGTTGCCATTCGAACCAGAACTGCCGCCGCAGCCTGCCAGCATGGATGCCATCATTGCCGATGCAATCAATCCTGCGAAAAGTCTTTTTTTCATTTGCTTTTACCTCATCTTTCTCAACTTTTTTCTTAGCCGTACACGTTCACATTTTGGAAAAATGCGATTTATGCTTGCCTTGATTTAGTTTTACACTCTTTTTCGATGTGCGTCAACCGGCTTTTTGAATTTTCACCAAATCGCACAGACGAATCCTGTAAAAACTGGTGATTCTGTCTGCACAAAATTGTGATTTTATAGGCTTTGCACGACAGAACGGGGGAATCGCTTATGCAAAACTACCCGCCTCAGATGCAGGATCTTGCTGTTAATCCAATCTCATAATAACTCGGTAATTGTTGATGATTTCGCGTGTTTTGCTCATTTTATGGCGTTTACGGCAGATGCATTGTATGAAAATATGAACAAAACACGGAAGGCTCGGAAAAGAGTGCATTTTTGCGTGCACGGCTCGAATGAGCAGAATCCGTGCACGTGCACAATATTGTGAATACCGCTTTATTCACTTTAGATATAGACTTATTAGGGGTATTATGTTATGCTTTAACTATAAAAACGGGAAAGAACCGTTCTGACAGAGGTGATATCATATGGCAATTACCCTGAATCAAATTGCTGAGATTTGCGGTGTGTCCCGCGGTACAGTCGATCGGGCACTCCATAATAAAGGAAATGTTCGCCCTGCGGTGGCGGAGCGGATCAAGGCGGTAGCCAACGAATATGGCTACACCCCCAACCGTGCCGGACTGGCACTGTCCCGCACATCGCATCCGATTCGCATCGGTGTGATCATGTTTTCGGTGCAGACCCCGTTCATGCAGATCGTTCTGGATGCCGCCCGGCGCGAAGCCCGCCGTTTGGCCGCGTTCAGCGTGGAGGTCATCTTCCGGCTGTCGCCCTCGCTTGATCCGGTCGAGCAGGTCTCGATGATCGAGGAGCTGGTCGAGCAGCATCATATCAATGCGCTGGCGATCACGCCGCTCGACTGTCTGCTGGTCGAAACCAAGATCAACGAGCTGATCGACCAACGCGGAATACCGGTCGTTATGTTTAACACCGATCTGCCCAACAGCCACCGGCTGTGCTATGTCGGGCAGGAAAACCTTTCTTCCGGCCGTACAGTGGCCGAGCTGATGCGTCTGGTGGCGCGGGAGAGCGGCACGGTGGCTACGATCAGTGCGCCCTGTATGTATCACAGTGCGTACCGCGAACGTCTGAAGGGCTTTAAGGAGGAGCTGCTTACCCCCGATTCGTCGCTTCAGCTGCGGGATGTCATGCTGCCGAACGATGACAGCAATGTGGTTTACGAGCATACGCTCCGTCTGCTGCAGGAGGTTCCCGATCTGACCGGTATCTACGCGATCACACCGGGTTATGCGGGCGTATGCAGCGCGCTGGTCGATTCCGGCCGCGCACGGGGGGTGCACCTGATCATGCACGATGAGATCCCCGCCAACCTGTACGAGCTTCGGCGCGGTGTTGCGGATTTTGTCATCGGACAGGATGCGGTGCAGCAGGGCGCACTGCCGCTGTCCCTGTTGGCCGATTACATTCAACTCAAACAGCAGCCGCCGAAGGAGTTTTACCATACCGATATTCGGGTGCTGCTGCGACACAATATCGAAAATTTGCTTTAATCAGGGTCAGGAGGTATTATGTCTGTTCTGCTTCCGACATTTCGCCGTGTCAGACTAACGCAGCAATGTGTGATTCATCCGCAGGATAAGGGCGGCAACTATCTGCCTTGCGCCTCGGAGGATTGGGTGCTGTTTGTTTCGCTTGCTGCGGACGGGGAGAAGATCATTCTGCGGACCGAGCACCGCTGTCTGCCGATCAAACCCGGCGGCGCGCTGCTGCTGCCGCCGAATGTCTGTCACGAGCTGCCGTTCGTACAGGCACCCTGTCTGATGCTGGAATTTTCCGCCGCGGATGACGGACAGGCGATGTTTGAGTTTCCGCAGTTACAGGGAACACCGGCATGGACGTTGCTGCAGCTGCTCTACTCGGAACAGACCACGGCTGCCGCCCGGACACCGCTTTTAGATGCGCTGCTGATGCAGATGGCGCCTATGGCGCATGGCTTCGAGCTGTGTGCGCCGGATGCCGCATTCTCGCTTGCAACCGAGGTATTGCAGCATTTGAACCTGTGCTTTGCCGATGAGCTTTCGCTGACCGAGCTGACCAATCGGTTTCACGTTTCGACCAGCCACATGATCCATATGTTCAAGGCGCAGTTCGGCCTGCCGCCCATCCAGTATATGGTGCGCCGCCGGATCGGGGAAGCGCAGCATCTGCTCCGCACAACGGAGGACAGTGCGGGCGATATTGGCGGTCAGGTCGGCATGATCAACCGCAATTATTTTTACCGGATGTTCAAGCGTCTGGTGGGGGTATCGCCAGTTCGATACCGCGAGGTCATTGGCGAACGCCCGGATATGCTGGCTTGAGAAAAAGACTTTATGGAATCGAGAGGCTGCTCGAAAAACGATAGTTTTTCGACAGCCTCAGGCACTGTGATTTAGATACAGTGCCTTTCTTTTTGTCTGGTTGTCGGAAAACAGAAGGGGAAATTATACAGAGTTGCCATGGCGTTCCGATCCGGATTCCGTGGTCTAAATAATCAAGACGGTGGAAACCTCTGAATCATACGCAAAACAACCGAGCGACTGCATTTTCAGCCGCTCGGTTGTTTTGCCTGCGTCGCTCCGCACGGATACCTTATTGTATCTAGCGCCGTGCGGCGTCACGCCTGCCGCCGCTTTCTCTCCCGGATGAGCGTGGACTTGCTGATGCCGGTCAGCTTGACGACCTGCGTATACGAATGGTTTTCGAGGAGTTCCATCGCGTGGTCAAGCTGCTCGGTGTCGAATTTGGGCGGCCGTCCCTCGCGGAAATCGGGGTCGGTCGCGCGGGCAACCGCCTTGCCCTCCTGCGTGCGCTGCACGATCATGTCGCGCTCGAACTGCGCGAACGACAGCAGCACGTTGCGCAGCAGCGTGTTGACCGAGTCGTTGGACAGGATGCCGAGGTTCAATACGTTGATGGTGATGCCCTCGTCGATCATGTCGGTGATCATGCCGGACGCCTGCGACACCGACCGCGCCAGCCGGTCGAGCCGTGTCACGATCAGCACATCGCCGCGCCGCAGCTGCGCCCGCAGCCTGTCAAACTCCGGGCGCTCGATCTTCGTGCCGGTGAAGGTGTCCGTATAAATTTTTTCCGCGCCCGCCGCCGTCAGCGCCGCCTGCTGCGCGTCCAGACTGTTGCCGTCGCGCGCCTGTGTTTTGGTAGATACTCTCGCGTAGCCGAATATCATGCCAATCCCTCCGTTTTCACGGTTTTGACACCGCGAGTTTTGAATATATGTTTTGATACCCATATTATAGCTTATGCCACCGGGTTTTGCAACCGGTAGCAATACTTGAAGGTTTTGAGCCAGACTCGCATTATATCGAGCAATTACACGCAGATATTTTTATACCGCCTCCATTAGCCAGCCGTCAGGTTTTAAACCTTGATGCCGTTGTAATTCCCGAGCGTGAGCCGGCCGTTGGTCAGCACGATCTTTTCGCAGTTGTCCCGATTCCCGATCAGCAGCCGCAGTTCGCGGTCGAACAACTATACGTTCCCGTACTTCTGCGCGTTTCTTCTCAAACGGTATCTGACGGGTGAGCAGAGCGGAAAGTTGTAACTTTTTGATGTTGTAACTTTATGACTTTGCGCTCTGATCGGTATAGAAAAAAAGAGAAACTGCAACCGCAGACGCATAACAGCTATTCACCGGTGTATGTTGCCTTAATATCAAACACAAAATTCCGCCTGAATACCATAGCTTCCGTCGGGATTTCCTGCATATAAAGTTCCAGCGTTACTCTTATGATATACCTGTGCAGTTGTAACGTTAAAACTGTGTAACTTTATAACGTTATATCTCTTTATTAATTCAGAAATTCATTCAGGCCATGTATTTCTTACTCTTTTCTGTCAGGAAGATGAAGCAGTGAAGTATAAATAAAGCAGTTTTCCGGTTGATGATTTGTTACCTGCTAAAAAGGAAGAGACCTCTCACGAATGGGATACAACCTTTGATCGCAAAAACTGACAAACACTTTTGAACATTTTTATGAACGCCAATCCAAGCATCAAAACCCGGAGCACACAGCCTGAAATTCAGCTGTGTGCTCCGGGTTTTGTTTATTGAGAAGAAAAGATGTGGTATGATCTGACAAGCAACGGATTTGTTGGTGCAAATCCAGCTTGACGGGTGGAATCCCTGTGCCCCCGTTTTTTCAGCCGCACGGCGGGACCGCGTCAAGTAATGTTCGCAAAAAGGGCTTCTGAAAAAATGAGGTTAGGCTGCGGTGGTAAGAGTTGCCGCAATGGATTCCTGGCTGAGATAAGCTCTGGAGACAGACCAGTCCTCAGCGTATTCCATGAGATACGTTGTCACCAGACGAACATAGGAACTTTCATTCGGAAAGATTCCGACCACGCTGCCATGAGGCACCGGGAAAGGACTCGCGGATTGCCGAAACCAGCCCAGAGTGAGCATCTGAAATGATAAGCTTGGGCGTAGACAGACCACGGTCCTTCAGATTCTGAAACAGCACTCCATAGGAGCTCCTAGATTCCTCGGCCATAGATTCAACGGCGATGATGTTTCGATGTCCATTTTCGTCCACACCGCACACGATAAGCACCGCCATGCTGACAATTCTGGCATCTATACGAACTTTTTCGTACAGTGCGTCCACCTACAAAACCGGGTACACCGTACCGGCAAGAGAGCGATTACGGAACTCCTCGACTCCGGTCGAGGAGTTCTTATATTGGCAGCAACGCGCAGTCCTTAGCCGAGCGCGGAGCTTCTGCTATCCGGGTTTGGACGCCAGCCGTCCATGAGCTTGTCGTTCTCCATGATAAAGGGACTCGCCGTATCCTGTCCCCATGAGGTGTCATATTTCCCCATAAGGTAATCGCTCAGTGCCGTTCGGTCGGCAAAGCGCAGCATCCGGTACGGCTCCTGAAAGGCAACCTTTTCTACAAAGTACAGCGTCCCGTCCTCTGCCGTCAAAAGAACGCCAACATGCCCGACAAACAGCAGAGATTCCTCCTCGGTCGGCTTATCGTGGAAGAATACCGTGATGAGACGGATTCTTTCATTCTCCCGAAAGGCAACGCCGCGGGAAGCCCATTCTTCTTGTACGGTTTGCACATGACGCTTGATCTCCGTGGTATCCTCCGCCTTCATGGAGGAATACAGTGCGCGGAAATCTGCAAGGCTGCTTCCGCCCAGCGCATCGGGATCTGTTTTCAGCGCTTCCTCGTCCGCAAACAGCACATCTTCACCAGCATTGATTTGAGAGTCTGCGCTCACGGAGAGGAAGTCCCCAAACAGGTTCATGGCGGTAATCCGGCAGTTATAGCCCGGAAACGTTCCGTTCTTCGCCGTCCATTCGTCCTGCATTGCGTAAGGGTCATATTTCGTATACAGCAGCTCCGCTTCCTCAAAGCCATCCGTAAGCCATTCCTGCTTCACGCTGTCATTAAAGCGGTCCACACGGCGGAAAAAGCTCTGAATACGCCCGTCCGGCACGCCTGTGTCGGAGAGCAGCTCCTTCAAAAGTTCCCTTGATCCGCTGTCGTTCAGGTTTGTGTACTCGATCCTTTCCAATGCCGGACACTTATCCGGCAAATCAGTGTCCGCGCCGCAGCCCGCGAATGCGGAAGCGATAAGAATAACACATATAGCCAGCATTGTCTGCCGAAATGATTTCATAATCTGCTCCATCCTTTCCTTTGACCATCGACTATTTTGCAAAGATTATTATACCATTCTAGCATAAGGTCTATGTTAAGCAAGAGGTCTTTGGGGCGATTGGAACAGCGGAAGGCTGGCTTTCACCACGCGGCTGACAAAGCGTATTATCTCATCCTTGCTGTACTTGTCATAGCCCTCCACGACGATATGCATCATTCCATTTGGCAGATGGGTATACATCATCTCAAGATCTGTTTCACTGGCATTGGGCAGTTCTTTCCGCCAGTAGGCAATACTGTCATCCTTGGCCAGGGCAATCATCCGCATAAGGACAGTTGAGTTTGTATTCTCCAAAATCAGGACTCGACACACCGCCTGATTCTGATTGACCATATCGTAGATGACTTCGATCAGAGCCGTCACATCAAACGAATTGACATAGCGAAGGGATTTCTCAAATGTGTTGAACCGCGCCCCATTCGCTGTCTTCCCAGAAAAAGACGGCTATTCTTTTGAAGAATAGCCGTCCTGCTTTTTCGCTTGATGTGTATGCACCTGAAATCATTTCTCAAACAGATACAGGAGGTATCCGTAGCCCTCGGCCTCCATTTTTTCATAGGGGACGAAGCGCAGAGCCGCACTGTTGATGCAGTAGCGCACGCCGTTGGGCGACTCCGGGTCGTCGGTGAACACGTGGCCGAGGTGGGAGTCTCCGGCACGGCTTCTGACCTCTGTGCGGCGCATGCCGTGGCTCAGGTCCTCCAGTTCCACCACGGCAGGCTCTTCAATGGGCTTTGTGAAAGCCGGCCAGCCGCAGCCGCTCTCGTACTTATCCGTGGAGGAAAAGAGCGGCTCACCGGTTACGACATCCACATAGATACCCTTTTCAAACTTGTCCCAGAACTCGCCCGTGAAGGCGCGCTCCGTGCCGCTCTCCTGCGTGATGCGGTACTGCTCCGCCGTCAGCTTGTCCCGGATGGACTCCGCCGCGGGCTTCTGATAGTCGCCCGGGTCGATGCGCAGCTGGGAAAAAAGCTCCATCTCCGCGCGCGGGATGTGGCAGTAGCCGTCCGGATTCTTTTCGAGGTAGTTCTGGTGATATTCCTCGGCGGGATAGTAGTTTTTGAGCGGGCCGATCTCCACGAAGAATTTCTCGCTGCGGCCGCGCTCGATCTCCGCGATGCGCTTCACCGTTTCTCTCGCGCTTTCGTTGGTGAAGTAGACACCGGTCTGGTACTGGCTGCCCCGGTCGTTTCCCTGCCGGTTTTGTACCGTGGGATCGATGACATAGAAGTACGCCATCAGCAGCGCGTCGAGGCTCACCTGCTCGGGGTCGTATTCCACCCGCACGGTCTCCCGAAAGCCGGTCTCTCCCTTGCAGACGGTCTTGTAATCGGCGTCCGCCTCGCAGGTGCCGTTGGCGTAGCCGCTCTCGGCGTCGATGACGCCGGGGATGGACTGCATCAGCTGTTCCATGCCCCAGAAGCAGCCGCCCGCCAGATAGATGACATTTTCCGTGGTATCCATATAGGTGATCTCCTCATCAGACCGGTCAAAAGCCGGGCCGTCCATGTTTGCTTCCTGTCCGCTCTTTTCCTTCGGCACAGTCTGCCGCCCGGCGGCGCAGCCGCTGAGCAGCAGCACTGCTGCGAAAAGCAGTGCTAATACACTTCGATACATCACGTTTCCTCCTTTCAGGGGAATCCGGGCTCACTCCGCCCTGTCACAGTCCTGTCTCTTGCCGCGACCGGGCCGCAGGACGGTATACAGCAGCAACCCAAGGACGCAGCCGCGCAGCCGTTTGTAAAGGTCTCTGCTTTTTAGTTCAGGACCTGCATCTCCGGGTTCTTCTCCCCGAATTTCTCGCGCAGCGCGCTGCAGATATCCTCCCGGGACTTGCCCTGCTTCTCACCGTTTTTAATGAGCTTGTACGCCTGAAACAGCGCCGAGGGGCCGATCTCACTGCTGAAAAAGCCGATGCCCTGATTCCATGCCAGCAACTCGAACACGTCGTCCAACGCGGCGCTCTCCACACCGTAGATATATGCCTTTACCAGCTCCCGCGCCGCCTGCCTCATCCGGCCCGCGCCCACAGCGTTGGTCAGGGACAGCAGCAGCCGCGTTTCGTAGGGCAGTACGCGCTTCTCGCTCTGCCATGTGGTCTCCCAAAAATTCACGGCGATCTGCCCCAGCTTTTCATCGATCATGGGATAGTTCAAAAGAGCCAGCGGCTTGAAGGGAGCGGAGCTGTCGCCTTCCTTCTTCTCCACACGGCAGAACCAGACATGGAACTCCGCCTCACCCCGCTGCTCGGTGTGGTGCTCGTAGCCCAAACCCTCCATAACAGCATACAGCGGATGCGGCTCAAAGGTCTGGATAATGTGTAATCCTTCGCCCACCTCCAACGCCTCGGCTCTTTTCTTCAGCCCTTCAAAGAAGCTGCCCTGTATATGGCGCACATCCACGGTCTGAAACCCCTGCGCCTTATTCTTCCAGTTTTCGTAGCTCATGCGGTTATTCTCCTTTCCTCACTCGATAAAACCCGATGTGATATTCGCTGCCGCTCACCTTCTCCGTGCGATGCTCAAAGCCCATAAGGGCCAGCACCGGGTACAGGGGGACAGGCTCGAAGGTCTGGATAATGTGTAATCCTTCGCCGTTTTTCAGCGCGGCAGCCTTTGCCTTCAATGAGGGGAAGAAGTCCAGCTTTTTGCCCCGCACGTCCATCACTTCGAACGTGCCGATTTTGTCCTTCCAGTTTTCACAACTCATAGTCTTTGCCTCTCTTGCAGAAAGCTCACGCCTCTTCGAAGGAATCCTTACCCACGCCGCACAGGGGACATTCAAAGTCCTCCGGCACCTCGCTCCAAGGCGTTCCCGGCGCGATACCGCCCTCCGGGTAACCTGCGCTCTCGTCGTATTCCCAACCGCAAAGACTGCATATATACTTCATTGTGCTTCTTCCTTCCTTTTTCTAATAATTTTGTTATTCTTCCACCAGCCGGCCGTCCACTGTTACGGTGACCACCTGCCACGGAATGAATTTTCCGCTCTGCTGGAGCGCCTTTTTCGCCGCCAGTTCCAGCCCGCCGCAGCAGGGTACCTCCATGCGCACGACGGTGACGCTTTTGATGTCATTCTCCCGAATGATCTCCGTCAGCTTTTCGGAATAGTCCACGCCGTCCAGCTTGGGACAGCCCACCAGCGTGATGTGCCCCTTGATAAACCGCTCATGGAAGGCGGCGTAGGCGTAGGCGGTGCAGTCGGCGGCGATGAGGAGCCTCGCGCCGTCAAAATACGGAGCGTTCACCGGCACCAGTTTGATCTGCACCGGCCACTGGGAAAGGCGGCTCATCTGCTGGGCTTGCGGCGTTTCCACGGCGGGCGCGTCCTGACGCTGAATATTCCGGGACTGGCTGCCGGGGCAGCCGCAGGGCAGGGTCATGCCCTCTTTCCGCATTTTCCGCTGCTTATTTTCCATGACGGCCTGCTCGTCATAGGCCGCCGCCTCCCGCTCTACGAAGGTGATGGCCCCGGTTGGGCAAGTAGGCAGGCAGTCCCCCAGCCCGTCACAGTAATCGTCCCGCATGAGCCGCGCCTTGCCGTCCACCATGGCAATGGCGCCCTCATGACAGGCGGCAGCGCAGGCGCCGCAGCCGTTGCATTTATTTTCGTCGATCTCGATGATCCGTCGTTTCATTGCAATGCCTCCTTGCTTTTGTGGCTTGATTATACTAAAATCAAATCAACAAGTCGGTTGAATTTTCAACGAAAGAGGATTTTTATGAAAGAATTTTTCCCGGTACTTCATACGGCGGCGCTTTTCTCCGGCATTTCTGACGAGGAGCTGGCTGCCATGCTCTCCTGCCTTGGGGCGAGGATCGACACCTTCCCCAAAGGCTCCCGCCTGCTCCGCGCCGGGGAGGCGGTGGAGAAGGTGGGTCTTGTGCTGGCGGGCAGCGCCCTCATCGTGCAGGAGGATATCTGGGGAAACCGCAACATCCTCTCCAAGTCCGGACCGGGGCAAACCTTCGCGGAGGTGTTCGCCTGCGCGCCGGGAGCGGTTCTCAATGTGAGCGTGGAAGCGGAGAGCGCGGTGACGGTGATGTTTCTGCATATAAGACGCGTTTTGAGCGTGTGCCCCTCCGCCTGCTCCCACCATAGCCGGATCATCCGCAACCTGCTGGGCGAACTGGCAGAGAAGAACCTGCGGCTCAACGAAAAGCTCACCCACATGGGCCAGCGCACAACGCGGGCAAAGCTGATGTCCTATTTTTCCGCCGAGGCGCAGCGCCGGGGTGGCTATGAATTCGACATTCCATTCTCCCGCCAGCAGCTTGCGGATTATCTCGGCGTGGAGCGCAGCGGGCTGTCGCTGGAGCTTGGAAAAATGCGGGATGAGGGCCTGCTTGACTTTCATAAAAGCCACTTTCTTCTCCAGGCGCCAGAGACGGACGGCCTTCCTCCTTCTGCGCGTTAAGAATCTCCCCTTCAAGCCCCCTTTGGGCGTATTGGAAAGTGCGGATACACCGGGCAGAATGTTGGGCTTTTACAGAAGGAGAGCGCAACTACGAACCTGCAGAGATTGACAAGGTAGCGTCAGCTTGTACAATCTGATTTGATCATACCCACAGCCGCTTTGGCTGTGGGTATTTTCTGTTTGAACTTCAAAAGCTTTGCAGAACACAAGGAGCCTAATGCCAAATTCAGCATGTCACCAACTATGAGGAAAACATCTTTTAGAGGAAGGTCAAAAGGTTCGACAGGGAAGCTGAACAGTGTCCTTTTGCGATGCCGCTTCCGAAAGATTGCGGCTTCGCCCCTTAACGAAGACTTTAAGTTAAATCTGTTATACTGCTGCAGTCCCCTCAAAAATACAGACAGGAGAAAAAATTGACCTATGATGAAAAAAAGATATTTCGCTATTCCCATTCTTGCAATCGCACTGCATTTTTGGCTGTCCAACCTGTTGTATTTCCTTGTGGAAAGACTTGTTTTGGATGTTTTTCATATCTCCCCACAGCAATTTATGAAATACTCATATTGGGGCGAGATTCTGATTTACGTCGTCCTTATCCTCGTATTCTTTACGCTCTATAAACTGCTTTGGAGGAAAGATATAAGCGAACCGCGCACAGCGACAAATTTTAAAGATGTGCTCGGCAGTCTGGTCGTGGGATTTGGCATTTGCGGGATCTCCGGTCTTTGGATCATGCTGGCAGAACAGCTTCCCTCGCTGCAGAAAAGCGTTGAGGCAATAAACGCCGGTGCTGAAAATATTGCCGGCGGAAATGCATTTGGAACATTTATGATTGCGGTGATTGCTGCACCTGTTGTAGAAGAAATTCTATTCCGCGGCATTGTACTTCGCTCCATGCGGAAATTCATCCCCGTTTGGGCCGCGATTCTAATATCATCTGTACTCTTCGGCGTTTATCACCTGAATATCGTGCAGGCTGCCTATGCCACCTTCATGGGTATTGCCGCAGGAATCCTTTACGAGAAGAAAAAGAACCTGCTGTTTCCCATTCTCGTGCATTTCGCAAACAACCTCATTACTATGCTGCAGGGCTTTGCGCCATCCGAAGTGAATGAACTGATCAGCATTTTTATTCTGATTATGATTGCTCCGGCAGGGTATGTCATCTGCCGTTCACTCAGACAGGGCAAAAGAGCAGATAGCATGTAAGGTTTTTATACAATGTATAAAGCATACAGCGGCACAGAGCAATTCTCTGTGCCGCTGTCAGGCTGTCGCGAAACTACAGTTTCGCCGACAAGCAGGAACGGACCGTAGGCCGTTCCAAAGTCGTCCAAAAGTTCCCATGCGGAAACTTTTTCCCTCTTAAGGTATAAAAACCGGCGCTATCCTTGCGCGGCTTCTCGGCCGCGCTGCGCGGATACACGCTCCCGGTTTTTATGAATTTGCAAAGCAAATTCTATTTAACGCGCGCTGCCGCGCGATATGATAAAATTGGTTCAATATCGACTTTTTTGACAAACTAACAGCGGCACAGAGAGTTGCTCTGTGCCGCTGTTTTTTTATCTTCGTAATAGAATCAGCATGAAAACAGGAACCGGGGCACAGTAAGCAACGCCAAAGCCACGGCAGCCCATCTTATCTGTCCAGGTATTTCCACAGGAATCTGGTCCAGTTCCATGGTCGCCGGCCAAGGAAGCGGGTACACACGGTTGAAACGACCGTCCCCAAGCCTACAAAGATATTCAATGACCACAGGGCTTGTGTATGAGGAACACACCCCCTGTGGTCAACATATCCAGGACGAATATCCATTATGACGGCAAAAAGCAGAAGCCACGTCGGCGGATCAAAACCACACCTTTGCAGATACTCGACCACGCGCTCCCTTATCTGCTGTTACGGCAGTCGCCTATGCACTGTGCGGTTCGTTGCATCTTCACATATGCCCTCGGAACAGGTGTTGCTCACATATTCGCGAAGTTTTCCGCAGTAGAGCAGTGTGTGCGGCACTCTAAGGAACTGCATCGGCTGTATGATAGAGGAACGTAGCTGTTCCATGCCGTCAACCCGACTTTTTGTGAGCAGCTCTCCGACAAACTCTGAGCAATAATAGCAGTCCTCCTGCTTCCAGACAACATGGAAGTATGCCAGACATAAGCCAATATAGTTGTAACTGTACTTCCTCCTCCGCTTCCACATCACATCGAGCATTTCTTTGAGCTCTGCGTGTTGTTCTTCTGTGACACTCACACTCAGAACCAACACCTTGGTTTCGGAAAAACGCTTGAAGGTACCGGTACGGGGAGACTCTATCACGAAGCCGCCCCAAAACGGATTATAGGGATGCCTGCGGCCAAAAGAGTACATCCTCTCTAAATCTCTGGACAGGCTGATGGAGGCGTGGTTATATTCTGCGCCGGTGATTTGTTTAAGGATCCGGGACAGAAGTGTTCCGGTCTGGCTGATTACGATATACAGCTGTTTATTTTGATTGCTCATATGCGTATCCTCACAAGATTATCCACAGTACCATGCTATTGGCATAAGAGGTGCTGCAGGTCTCGAAGAAGTCCGTTTCGACTATGTTAGCGTTGGTGTGCTGGATGACCCACTTCATGCTCTCCGGTTCGATCTCGAAGCCCAAATACAGTAGTGGACAGCAGAGGCTCATCCAGCAGCTCTTTGCGTATACAACTGCAATTGTTCGACCTTGATTGTATTTTCCCCGCCGCCGCTTCGGAAGCTCTCCATTTCCGAGCTTCTGATACTCACAATAACCTTATCATTGACCTGCAATTCCTCAAAAGAAATCCTTGTAACCTTCTGCGTGGCAAAGTCGCAATAGACCATAGGAGTAGACGAACAGTCTATCAGACATTCTTCACCTAAAGTGTTTTCATCGGTATCGTCTTTTACCGTTATGGTTTGCTTTCCTGTATCAACTTCCGTGATCACTGCATTGACGGTCAGAAGAGTGTCATCCTTCAATGAACCGCATCCGGACAGGAAGATAAAGAGAGTCAATAGGCACAGAGCGATTCCGATTCCTCTTACATTTCTATCCAGCAATGTCTTATCCTCCTGTTTTTTGCTGCGGAACTTATCCAATCTATGAAAAAGGCACTTCTTCCGCCCTTTGCATCAGGCGGGACAACGCACAGACTGCGTACATATAGCCTGCAAAAATCAGCAGTGCCGGCAGCCCGTAAAGCAGCGGCGCCGGGATGATACGCCAAAACAGCTTGAGCACACCGATCTCCGCGCCGTAGGTGAAGAAGTAGTTCGCCTCTGGGCAGAGCGTGAGGCGTAAAAGGAGATTGATAAGGTGCGCGCCTACGGCAAGCAAACCAAAGGTCTTGAGGATCCGCGGGATATCCTTGGGGTCGGGGCGGTAAAAGCCCAGCGTCGCCAGACTCAGGCCGCAGACAACAAGGATTGCGTGGGTCACATAGTAGCCGAAAATTCGTTCATTTCACACGCCGGAACGTCTTTCCGACCTTCTCCTCAAGGAATCGTTTGAATTCCTCCACCGTCCCGCCGGTAAGAGTACGCTTGTCCAGAGGCTGCGCATAGCGTTTTTTCATCAGAAAGATGATATAGTCCTGCGACTCAGCCAGTGCGTCGATCAGCTCATAGTGGAACGTGGAGGTGGTGACCGCCGTAACGACGGTATAGGAATCCTCACCGAATGCGACATGATATTCCTTTGTGCCCGCCAGCGCGTTTTTGCGGGCGATCATGCCATTGAATCGGTCCTGAAACAGCAGAACGGACAGCAGCATCACCTCTGTCAGCAGGGAAGTCACCGTCCTGACATCAAGCGCAAAAGGCTCTCCATCGAATGGGATCAGCAGCAATGCGTTGAATACAAAGACGCTCCAGCCGAAGATGGTCCAAACAATGCTTCTCTTTCGCCGCAGCACCCTGCGCATCGCGCGGGCGGCTATGGTCATAGATCGATTTGTGATGTCGCTGTGAATTTCAAATGTCATACATCTTCTCCGTTGTAAGTAATTCTGCAACCGCAGGGCGTTGGGGGCCTTGCAGCTGCCGCCGGACATCGCGGCGGGCGCTCGTTCATCGCATCAGCCGCATCTCATTCTCAAACTGCTCCATCGCCTCCTGCCGGCTGGGAACTTGTGCAAGCGTGCAGGAAAACGACTGGCCGAACAGGGGCTGGGACAGAGTCTCCGCCCAATGCGTCAGCACCTCCGGAGTGAGGGGGCGCTCCTCCCGGAGAAAGATCACCCCGTAATAGGGCGGTACAGACGGGGAAAGCAGCTGTGTCAGCGGGACGCCGCTCCGGACGGAGGCGTTGCAGAAATGCATCTCCGGTGAAAAAAGCGGATAGTACAGCGCCCCGACGAACCAGTCCTGTTCACCGCTTCTGAGCCGCCTTGCCTGCTCCAGAAAGTGCGGATGATCCGGATTATCCGGCTCCACAAACTCACCATCCAGAATGGTCTGGTGAAGGGCAGGGAGGTTATGGAAATCAAAGTGGAAAAAGGGCGCCTTTCCTGCCTCGTCCTCGGAAAGAGAAAACTCCGCCGCATGGAAAGGTTCCCAGTCCTTACAGCAGCGGTAATAGCCCCACCAGTAGTTCCAGTCATAAATATGCAGATATTTTTTTGCTTTGCAGTCCATAGATGTACTCCATTCTGACAATGTGGGCACAAGAGGAAATCACGGGAAACTCTCCGCCCGGCACCAGCAAAGATTCTTTTCATGCCCGTCCTTTTTACAAGAGGGACGCTCAAAGGCGGCGCGGTGATCTTCTTATCTGCTCACCGGAATGGAGATCTCGAAAACGGCACCGGTGTCCCCGTTGCGGGCGCGGATGGTTCCCTTGTGCAGGTGGATGATCTCCCGGGTCAGCGCAAGGCCGATGCCGGATTTTCCGCTCCGCCCCATATAGAAGCGGTCGAAGATGTGCGGCAGGTCCGCTTCGGCGATGCCGTCCCCGTCGTCCTGTATGCGTATCGTCACCTGCCGCCTGTCTGCGCGGCAGGTCAGGCGCAGCTCGCTGCGGGCATATCGCAATCCGTTGGTCAGGATATTCGTGACCGCCCTGCGCATCTGCGTGTCATCGCATTTGACCATGATGGGTTCTTCAGAGAAGTCCGGCGCGATGGTAATGCCGCTGGCAGCGGCTGCCGATTCCACGGCGCGTATGCTGTCGTAGAGCAGCTCCCGAATATCCATCTCGGAAAGGGCAAGCTGCTGCCGCCCCATATCGATTTTCGAGATGTCCAGGAGCTCCTCCACCAGCTCCGTCATGCGGTCGCTCTCCTCCAGGATCACCTCCGCCGCGCTGCCTGTGTCCATCACGCCCGCCTGTATGCCCTCCGCATAGCCCTGTATCGCCATCAGCGGCGTTTTCAGCTCGTGGGAGGCATTCTGGAAGAAGGTCTGCTGCCGCTCCGCCTCCTTCTCAATATCCCTGCCAAACCGGAACCCCAGCAGGCACATGACGGAGGAGATCGCCAGCAGCACCGCAAAGAACGCCCAGTTCAGCGTCACGATATAGCGAGTGATGGGCCCGATGTCTATGTACATGATATAGGCGTACGGCTTTTCCCAATCGTCCTGCTCCTCCTGCACGGACATGAATATCAGGTGATGCTTGTCCGTTTTGAAAGTATAGCATTGGTTGAGCGATAGATCCCGCCCCTTACAGTATTCCAGCAGTTTTTTCTCCAGACGATATGCGTCCCTGTTCCAACCGCTTGATTGATTGGCATTATCCAGCTCTAAAAATACGATGCTTGGCGTAAGGAAGTGCTCCTCCGTGTCATTCCATTCATCGTCAAAAAAGGATCCATCGTCGGTATAGGGGATGGGGCGGTTCTGGTACTGTGCCTCGCTGATGAGCGCCTTTTTTGCCTCACGCACAAAGTGTGCAGGTATGATGAGGTTCACCGCCAGCATGAACAGTGCAAAGAGCAGCAGAGCCGAGCAAAGGATCAGGTACACGATCCGCAGCTTGATGTTTTTCATGTGCGCTCTGCCCCCTTCAGCTTATAGCCAAAGCCCCATATGGTGCTCACGCTGACGGTGCTGCCCGATTGCGTCAGCTTTTTTCGGATACGGCGCAGGGTTTCGTCGGTCACACGGGTCTCCACCTCCGAATCAAAGCCCCACACCGCGCTGAGCAGCTCCTCGCGGGAATAGGCCTTTTCCGGCTGCTTCATCATATAGCTGAGCAGCCGCAGCTCGGTCTGGGTCAGTGCCACGATCGTGCTTCCGCAAAAGACAGCATTTTCCGTAGCGGAATAGCGGAGATCCCCATAGCGCAATTCATCTACTGCCGCCGCTGTTTTCCCCCTGTCCATCTCCACCCGGCGCAGCAGGGCTCTCACCTTCATGAGCAGTATGGTGGGGCGGAAGGGCTTGGTGAGGTAATCGTCGCTGCCCTGACTGATGCCCATGACGTAATCCAGCTCGCTGTCCTTAGCCGTAAGCAGGATAATGGGGATATCGGAAACCGAGCGTAGCTCCCGGCACACGGTAAGTCCGTCCGTGCCGGGCATCATAATGTCCAGTATTACAAGCTCCGCAGGCTCCTGACGAAACGCCTCCAGCAGCGCATCGCCGCTTTCAAAGGAGCGCACGGTATATCCGTCGCTTGCGAGGAAGCTATGGAGCAGCTCCCGGATGCTCTTTTCATCGTCCGCCAAATAGATGGAATGTCCCATGCGTCCTCCTTGAAAGCAGCGCCAAATGCTGCGCGTAGGCGCAGCATCGGCATGATGTTGATTTTATACTATCAGAATATCGTCTTTCTGTCAAAAGGGGCAGATGCCGCTTTCGCAACCGGTGTTGCCCCAGATGGAATCGTACAGCTCGCACAGCCGGCTGTCGATCTCCGTAAGACGGTTGTAGTCGGCGATCAGCGCGTCCTTTTCCGTATCGGTCAGGAAGCTCAGGCTGCGGATGAAAGCGGCTTCATCGTAGTTGTCGAAGTCGTAGTCGTCCGGCAGATTGAAGTACGCTTCATCTACCTTGTCCCACAGGTCGGCGTGCTTTTCGCAGACGCGGTCATACTCCTGCTCCAGGGTGTCGATCTCATCCAGTACCTTGGGATCGGCTTTTTCCAGTGCCTTCTCGTAGAGCGGCATATTGTCGCAGTCGGGCAGCTTCTCATACAGCGCCTCCATTTGGGCGTCCAGCTCGTTCAGCTCCTTGATGTCTGCCAGAAGCGTTTCCTTCTCCGCTTCGGTCAGGGCATTGGTGCTGCGGATAAACGCCGCCTCGTCAAAGTCTGTGAAGTCATAGTCGTCAGGCAGGGCGTTGCAGATTTCGTCCAGCTTTTCCCATAGTGCTGCGTTTCTCTGGAAGATGGCGTCGCTCTTCTCTTCCACCGCCTCAATCTGCTCCCAGATGGCGTCCTCGTTCTCGGTAGCAATTTTAGTAACAGGCTCCATTGGTACGGATGTGGCGGCAAAGGCGGAAGTTGCCGTGCCGATAGTCGATACCACCAACGCCAGTGCCAGTGCAAATCTCCAAATCGCTTTCTTTTTCATGGTATGTTACGCTCCTTTTTTGAAGTATTTGTGGTTGTGTATCAACCTTGTCTGTATCATACCAGAAGCTGCATTGAAATTCTCCCGCGAAAGTGCGGGGAAAGTGTCACAAATTCGTCACAGCGCCTGTGTTATACAATGAACACCCACCCGGTAGCCGACCGAACTGCACCCCATTTGTTAGACAGTATGATATACTATCTAACAAATGGGGTGCAGTTCACGGCAACGGGAGATTTCGTTTCTGCTTTGGCGACTGCTGTCGATCAGAGGCGCTTTAAAGCTCCTCCAGCTTTGCCAGACGGGAAAGCGCCTCGTCAAGCGTATCTTTCTCGCGGGCAAAGTGCAGACGGATCAGATTGCCGACCGGCTCCCGGAAGAAACTCAAGCCGGGTAATTCAATGTATACGGTATACAGAATACACTTTGAATCGTCAAGTATAAAATATGCCAAAATAGAAATGCACCGCAACATAACGTTATAACGTCATAGCTTTTTAACGTTATAACTTTACATAACAAAAAAGTCCTGCATATCGACCCATCAAGGCGGCTGATCGAGGAAATACCGGTCGGCTGTGAGCAGCCGCAGATGATGAGGAGACCGTTTGCGCGGCATGGATCAAGCGCCGCGCGTATATCCCATTTTTATTCTGAGAAGTGCAACATCCGGCTTTCCTTGCTGCAATCCGACATCTATGTTATACTGTACAGGCTACCACCCCTATACAGGTAGAAAAAGGGGGGTGTACTTAGTGAGCGTTATCTCATCGTTTTTAATCTCCGTTCTGGCAAGTGTAGCAGCATACTACATTTGTAAATGGCTGGACGGCAAGATGTAACTGGTAGCCAGCCTCAGGCCTAAGCCACCTGCTCCAAAACGGAATAGAAAAGCCCCGGAGTCGTGACCTCCGGGGCTTTTCGTGTGCTCAGTGAGCAATCTCATCATTCGTTTACTGATATTATACCGCATATCAGGCGGCATTGCAAGTATATCCGGAAAACCCGGATTCATTCTAAAAAACCCAACTCTTCCGAGTATTTTTCAACTTCACCTGATTAAGATTGACATTCCTTATTTTCCATGGTATTCTTAATTACAGGAAAAACAAAAGAGCCGATGCCTAGGAAACATCAGCTCTTTGATAAACGGTATCCGCCACTTGGTGCTTCCAACACCAGCGGGCGGTAAGATCTCACTCACCCTGAGACCAGTAACGCGCCAAATGGCGCATACCGCTTACTGTATAATCATTATACATTCAACAAGCGGTTATGTCAATAAGACGCGCGTTTTTCGACAAAAATCAATTTTTCTGCTTAACACGGCACATTTTACTTGTGCAACATTACGAATTTTCGATTTTTGATACGAATTTAGACATGGTTTTTCAATCGTCTGGTGTGAGAGCATCAGACGATTTTTTGTTTCTTCTGCAAAAATCGACCATCAGAAAGGAGGGAAAGCAATGTCCGCAGCTGGCTACACCACAATCTACAACGAAGTTCTGCGCGACAGAACGCTTTCCCTCGAGGCGAAGGGTCTGTTTGCCGTCATCAAGTCTTTTATCGGCCTGCCGGATTTCGCGCTCAGCAAGCGCCGTCTCGGCTATGCCTGCTCGGACAGCGCCTACCTGCTGAATGCTGCGTGGAAGGAGCTCAAGCAAAAGGGATACTTGCAGCACTATTTCTCCCAGTCGGAAAATGGTGCGTTCTGTCATGTCTATAACCTGATGCAGCATCCGTCCGAGCCGGTGGACTACGTCTATTCCCCGTCCATCGACCGCCCCAACGGTGATGTTGCCTGCATTTCCGGTGCACAGCGCGACTACACCAACATTTCCACCTCGGTCCTGCGCGACAAGACCATTTCCCTTGCCAGCAAGGGACTGTTCGCCCTCGTCAGCCATCTGATGAAGATTCCCGACTTCGTTCTCCGTCCCGAGGGAATCCGCGCGTTCTGCATGGAAAAAGTAAAACATTTCTCGACGCTCTGGAAGCGCTTCAAGATTTCCGGTCTGCTCAAGCAGCACCGCTTCCCTTCCGGTCAAGAGAATCACTGGACCTACGAATATAAGCTCTGCGAAACACCCGATCTGGAAACGCCGTACCTGACCAACTACCACGTTGACGGCTCAGTGTCCACCGTAGCCACGATCGACGGCTTCCTTGCGAAGATCAAAACGCAGGTTTCCCGCATCCGTAAAAACGTATGCGTTAACAAAAAGGACAAGC